>Ga0136601_1000046_pt1 | contig 58804 bp, 57 predicted proteins | sample AntRauMFilla2699_FD_181020 | JGI IMG/M metagenome (GOLD analysis project Ga0136601, IMG submission 181020) | Saline lake microbial communities from Rauer Islands, Antarctica - Metagenome Filla 2 #699 | ecosystem: Environmental > Aquatic > Non-marine Saline and Alkaline > Saline | place...
TTACTCCAGGCCACATTCACAGAAGATCACACTACAGATGCTCTCCTGCAGGCTTCTTTGACAGAGGATCATACCACAGATGCCCTCCTCAAGGCTACTTTCGCAGAGGATCACACTACAGATGCTTTACTCCAGGCTTCTTTGACTGAAGATCATACCACAGATGCCCTATTAGGCGGTTCCGGTGTTGTCTTCCAAACGACCGATGCTTTACTCCAGGCCGCTCAAACTGAGGATCATGCCACAGACGCCCTCCTCAAGGCCACTGAAACCGCATTCCACACCACAGATGCTCTCTTCAAGGCCACCTTCACAGAGGATCACACCACAGATTCCTTGCTCCAAGCTTCTTTGACAGAGGATCATACCACAGATACTCTCCTCAAGGCTACTCAAACCGTATTCCATACCACTGATGCCCTGCTCAAGGCAACTCAAACTGAAAGTCATACCACAGATGCCCTATTAGGCGGTTCCGGTGTTGTTTTTCAGACTACAGATTCGTTGCTCCAGGCTACTCAAACTGAAGGTCACACCACAGATGCCCTCCTCAAGGCTACTTTCGCAGAAAACCACACTACAGATGCTTTACTCCAGGCTTCTTTGACTGAAGATCATACCACAGACGCTCTATTAGGCGGTTCCGGTGTTGTTTTTCAGACTACAGATGCTTTGCTCCAAGCTTCTTTAATTGAAGATCATACAACAGATGCTCTCCTGCAAGCCACGTTCACAGAGGACCACACTACAGATACTCTCCTGCAAGCCACGTTCACAGAAGATCACACTACTGATGCCCTGCTCAAGGCTACTCAAACCGTATTCCATACCACTGATGCTCTTCTCAAGGCAGCTCAAACTGAAAGTCATACCACAGATTCTTTGTTGGTGGGCGAAATTCAGAGAACTCATACCACCGACACCTTATTAGGCGGTGACGGAGTTGTGTTTCATACTACCGATGCTTTATTACTGGCGGTTGATCAACTCCGACCTCATAATACTGATGCTCTTCTGAAGGCTATCGCCATTGAGAGCCATGACACTGATGCTCTTTTGAAGGCCACTGCCACTGCATTTCATACTACTGATTCTTTGCTGATTGGTGAGATTCAGAGAACTCATACCACCGACTCTTTGCTACTAGCAGCCGATCAACTAGAAACCCACACCACTGATTCATTGTTGGTGGGCGAAATTCAAAGAACCCACACCACAGATACTCTATTAGGCGGTGACGGAGTTGTGTTTAATAGCACTGACTCTTTATTGATTGGAGAGATTCAGAGAACTCATGCTACCGACTCTCTGCTCCAGGCTACCGAGATCGTATCGCACTCCACCGATTCTTTGTTGATTGGAGAGATTCAGAGAACTCATACCACAGACTCTTTGTTGGTGGCCGGTGGGCTATTAGCACGTTCAACAGATTCTCTGCTGCTTGCTGTAGACCAATTAGAAACACACACGACTGACGCCCTTCTTCAGGCAACTTTCACTGCATCTCATTCGACCGATGCTTTGCTTGGTGGTTCGGGCGTCGTTTTTCAAACAACTGATACATTATTAAGTGGCACTGGTGTTACTTTCCAGACTACGGACACCCTGCTTGAAGCCACTTTCGATGTTTTACACACGACTGATGCTCTTCTTCAGGCCACTTTTAGTGTTCTCCATACAACGGATGCTTTATTGGGTGGTTCTGGTACTGCTTTCCAGACGACTGATGCTTTGCTTCAAGCGACCTCAAATCAGATTCATTCTACTGATTCTTTGTTAAAGAGAACACCTGTAGGCATCGGTGATCAATCCAACATCAATTTTACCACAACAAATGCTGGTTTCGTAACTGGTTACACGATTCAACCGGTACTTTTCGAAGCTAATAAGAATTACATGCTTTTCGTTAGTTATACTCAACGAAGCACGAATTCAAATGAAGACGTAGCCACTAGGCTCCGATTCAACGGAGCTACGATCCCCCGTAGTGAGTTCACCAATTCGTCCCCAGTTTCCGTTCAAAGCAACGGCTACTATATGGGGCAAATCACACAAGGACCTATTCCTGCTCCTATAGAGATTCAGATAGCATACCAAGGCGGCGGTTCGCAGTCAGCTGTGCTTGATAATGTTCGATGGTTTGCTATTGAGCTTGATTCATTGTTGCCATCGGACTATGTTTATGCTGAGAATGCTGTTCCAACAGATGTTCCAACATTTGGTCTTGACGTCGTACAATTGAACTTCACCGGAGCCGGAGAAGGCTGGATCTTCTTTTATTGTTTAAATGCTGAAGATACTATTGGATCGCAACCGCTAATCAATCCAAACGGTTTCGGAGCTGGTGTTCTAACACGGTTTAATTATAATAATCAGATTGTGGTGTCAGGACCATCTCACAAGTTCGAAAGTATTTTCGATAATAAATCCCAATCTTTCATGCAGTTCGTGGGTGGTGCTACTGTTGGTTTTGGTGCAAGAACTGTGCGTCTTAATGCTGATAAAACGAATGCTGTCGCCAATACTCTGAGCTGCACGGGCTCGATCTTCGCCATCAAAATGGATGCAATTGGTGGAGAACATCAGTTCGCGGGTGCTCCAACTAGTTTAATCCAACGGACTTTAACTGGAAATGGTTTAGTTTGGAATGTTGGATGGAACAGCGATGATGCCGAGGTGATCAGCAATTCAAGTCAATTGGGTGACCCTGGCACCGAGATTAGGAACGGATCACTAAATCCGTTCAACTTCGATTGGCGGTCAGATAACTACGTTCCTGGGACATATGATTTTGAATTTAATGGTACCACGATTGATGATAAGAGACATGCGGTTTTTGCATTTGCACCACCAGCCTTGGATTTTGTGCAACATAGCACTGATACAATGTTGAATATGCTGGGTGTCTTTGGCCACGCTACTGATGCTTTATTATTTCAAGCTTTTGCAGTACATTCTCTTGATACTTTCCTACAAGCACCTAATTTCGTCAATGGTACAGGGAATATTGCTCTGGGCGAAATTAAAGGTGAGGGGGTTGGCGTTGTCAGCAAGTTCGCTGAAGTGGTTGACCCAAGTTGTATAAACCGCAGAATCTTGAGTAAATACGGTTGGACGCCAACCAAAACCAGAACCACGGGATTCAAATCCTGTCAAATTAAGAGGTAACGATGGCAGATCTAGCACCATACGCATCTGACCTAATGCTCGTCACATTGGCAAATGCAGCAAACGCTGGCACTTCAAACCCGAATGCCGTGCTCAACTTTTATACAAACCCCAAGCCCGCCACTCCAATCGACGGAGCCACAGGCGTACTACTAGCCAGAATCCTATTGCCAGACCCATCTATTTCAGGGCCAAACAATGGTATACTGACTTTAAACCTCGGGGGTATCACTACATCCGTCATAGCGGACGGTAGAGTAACATGGTTTAGATTCAGAACCAAAGACAGCACCACCGTGTTCGATGGCACTGTCGGACTAACTGGTTCCGGGGCTGATATTGAACTCGAATTGATTGACCTCACTGTCTCCGACATTCTAAACATCGGAAACGTGCCACTTCGATTCCGCTGCCCTTAAAGATTCAGCAGATCAAGTTCTGGCACTTCAGCAACTTTAACGGTTTTCGAAGCGGAAACCGTTGGTACTGAAGAAACGACCGTGGTAGTAACACCCGGCAACGAACCAATCACGTTATTTCGAACAACCGTACCACCAAGTATCGGACGGTTTCTAGTGGTCTGTTGGACCACTTGGTCGCTAACGGTCGTCGACTGGATTGGAACTCTCACGTAATAGCAGACTCCGTTATTACACACCTTTTTGAGTGTGTAGCCCTGAGTCGTTTGAGCCACAGGAGCTACGTAAGTTCTCGTTTGTGGTGCGTAGTTGTTGATCGGTACTTTGACGTAGTAGCACGTCTTGCCGTTACACACCTTTTTGAGTGTGTAAGACTGGGCTGACGCTACAGTTGCGAAAAAGCTCAAGGCCAATGTGATTAAAAGTGTTCTGAACATCGTTTAAAGTCCCCCGACTATTAGATCATGAAGAAGATTAGAACGATCCTGATGATCACAGGCAACCATTCTTTGATGAAGTCTTTGACGACTTCCCAATCAAGTTCTTGAATTTCACCGTCGAGCGTGGTGGCCGCTGGAACAGCATTATGCTGAATAGCCTTCAAAAGAAGCTCTTCTTCGAGCTTTTCGCGGTACGCCGGAACCCAAAGGATTATCCGGAGCTTCATGCGTTGTCCGAAACGAAGGTCGGCTTCATGAGATGCTTCACGTACTGCTGTTTGAAAATTCATCACACATTCTCTAAGAAACGAAATCCAATTGATGACCAGTAATCGACTAGTTCATTGGTAGATTTGATCTTGGAGACGTGTTCATCAGCAGCAGGGGTACCCTTACTAGAATACCACAATACCGACGTCCTATCAAGCATGAATTTCAGACATTGATTGATCAAATCATCCTTGGCCAACATAGCGACATATGAACCGTAAACGGCCATTTCCCACATGTAGGTCACAGTCTCGGAACGCGGTACAATGTCCAAGTCGATGCGGGTCGCTGTGCCGTTTGCATAAGAAACCCACTCATCCCACATGTAGAGTGGACGATCGTTCCAGCCTGATTGTTGGTCAATCATATAAAGCTTGTAGATCTTTCCCCGCAGCACGGTTGGTATTCTCCGGGCCACGTCAGAAAGCAAGAAGCCCCGAGGCTCTTCGAGCAACAGGGCTTTACCGTCTAGAACGTAGAAGGCGTTTTTGACCTTTCCCTGCTCATAATTCGCATTACGAACACGGGAATTCAAACCGTGAGTGGTTTCATGTGCCCAAGTAATCAGATCGTCTGGGAACCTGTAAATGTGGCCTCGTGGCATTCGTGATTCTATATCACTAAGCACTGCCCCTAACGTGGGGTTCACATTGTTTTGAATTACAGGTACGTCAACGAAGGGTAGATTATTTGAGTCCATCACCAATACCATCCACGTAAGATTTCACAGCTGCCTTGTACTCGTCAGGAGTATCTACTCCTGCGTCGATCATCATTTGGTCTACCTTCAAAAGAAGAGTATTCCATATTGCGTTTCGAGATTTCACGCTCTGAAACGCGGCTCGTCGTGCTTCACGAACAGAAGTACGCATCGAATCGATTGTGCCGCTGAGATTCGGTAAAATCGCGGTATATTCTCGAATGAGTGCGTTTGCTAATTCTGGATCGTTGAGGGCCTTGACATCTTTTGCGGTTTCGGACCGGATTTTAGCATAATCACTATCATCCCCACCACCGTCATCCCCACCACCGTCATCTCCGCCGTCGTCTCCGCCATCATCCCCACCAGGGCCTTTGACGATTTCGGCTTCGATAAATTCGCTGGTCCAGTTTCCGTCGACGACGTCAAGGACTTCGATGATGTACTTTCCGGTGTCGCCGTAGAAGAACCATTCATTTTCAGAATAGCGTTTCATTACAGCTGGCGGAAAGAAATCGGGCTTTTTGTAGATTCGAAGTAGCGGGTTGTTGATCTTGCTTGTGATCTTGACCAGAACGCCGTTATAAGTCACCAGTCCATCTTGTGATAGGAAAACGGCTTTCTTGCCGCCCTCCACTTCTCGAACTTCTGCGAAGTCGGTCAGGATGATGGAAATCGGTGTCACAGTCGAGGCCATCGGACCGGCTAGAACCGGGCTTGAACTCAAAGTGACTTCTTGGGGAGCTAGATCGTCGACTAACGAAAAATTCTGAGCTGATGCGGTCGTAACACCGCAAGCGATCAGAATCACTAGACTGAGTAAGTAACGCATGATTGGAATTTTCCTGAATTGAATCTGATAGTTGTTTAAACGTTGAGCGGCTCTTTCAGCCACTCTAAAATGTTGACAATCAATGGCTTGCCAAGACCGTACCGAACGTCCTTTCCAGGACTACCGGCGTCATCCATGAAACCTTGATTGACGTAAAAATCACGCCATTGATCCATTCCTTTCAGATCAGGAAAGCCGGTGATACGACGTTTGTGGATGATCAAGGCCATCAAGCCCGCCCACATTGGTGTCGCCATTGAAGTACCGCTCATCGCGACATAACCGCCACGATAAGAAGCACTAATGATCTGTTGACCGGGTGTCGCTACGTCGATTTCACGACCACCACTACTGAAAGTAGCAATCGATCCATCACTTCGGTAGGCACCGACACAGCATGTCTCCATATATTTACCAGGGTACCCAATAGTGTTGCGACCACTATAGCCGGAATTACCGGCTGCAGCCACACAAATCGAGACGCCATTCTCGTAAGCCTTCTGGATCGACGCGATATCTGGTTGACCGCTTCCACCACCGCCAAGGGATTCGCTGATAATATCAGCACCCTGCTCGGAAGCCCAAACTCGACCAGAGTTGATCCAGGTCGTAGCTCCAGACCCACCGTCGCTGAGAACTTTCGTAGCAATCAGATCGGCTTCTGGAGCAGCACCAAGACCATCACGACCGAGGGCTGTACCAGCACAGTGAGTATTGCTTACGACCAGACCGTTTGCGACATAATTATGAGAATTTTCGACAGTGAAATCGTACATGAAGCCATCATATTGTTCTTTAACAATTGATTTTATGGCGGTGCAATAACGACCAAATGCTTTTTTTGTCCTAGGAACTCTGAAAACTAGCTTATTCTCCATTCCTATCCAAGAACCAACATTAACATGCCAAGTTCTGCTTGGCCCAAAAGTTGTCTTGTCGGTTTCACAAAGAGATTTACTGCTTCTTATCCCAAGAGATCTAAGCAACAAAACCAACTTAGAAGCGAATTCATCACTGGCGGTAACTATTCTTGTTTTGTCACTAAAAACACTTCCATCTCCTTCAATTACACCAGCAACAAACGATTCGATAATATTTCTCGGACTTTTTGCTATTAATTCTGGTAAATCGCAAGATTTTGATTTGTCACCTTTTGGTATCCCAATTTTCTGGAATAAATCCCAGGCTTGAACACACCCAGATCTAACGCCAAAACAATTGTTTCTCTTCTTTAAATCAAAAGGTCTCATCGAAAAGACTTCTTCAAATTTATCACAAAATAGTTCAATTAATTCCCTATTATCAGAATGAAATCCGACGTATTTGCGAGCACTGTTTTTAGTAATATACCCATCTGATATAATCAGACCAGCCAAAAATGCAATTGATTCGTCTAAATGATAGATCACATCTTTTACAAATTCGTAAGAATTAGTCTTATGACATTTTTTGCATTTTTTGACATTAACAAAAGATTCTCTTGAACAATTGTTACAAGACCACACTTTCGCAATTGGTATAGATAGAATATCTTCAGATATTGTCAGATCATCTGATTTTGGGATTGTACAAATTTTATCCCCGACAACCAATTCATCTGCTCTTTTTTGTATGACAGTTTTTTCTTTTCCTCTGCAGGAAGAAATGCAATAAACTGGATGCCATGGGGTAAGAGATAATTCAGCACCATCTACTTCTACTTTATAAATCTCGCCTTTGTGCGGCAACTTATGCACATGAGTAATCTTGTTTCTAACAGCTTTTGGTGTCTTACCTTCAACGTCTAAAGATACGGTGTGAATGTTATATCTGGAGATGTCTTTAATTATTGATTTGTCTTCCAGAAAATGTGCTACTCCATCCATCCTGTCGAAAAATGTCTTAATACATTGCAGGCCACAGTTGGAAGTATAAATTATATCATCTGGAGCAATACATCCATGCGAATTTCTATCCACGTTTCCGCCACCAGAACTATTCGTGAAATTGCGAGATGCGATCGGGGTGGGAAGATTCTGGTGCGGGTTCACACCAGTATCGTTGATAGCGATTTTCACGCCCTTACCAGTGATCCCAGAATCCCAAATCGGCTGGAAGACGGATTTGGGGATATGCCACAATTGTGGGACCGCAGCTTGTGTGAAGACTTGATCTTCATGGACCCGGTGATCTGGGGGAATTCCCCATTCGCGACCATCATCGATTAAACTAAATTCTTGACTCATATGAACGGCCCTCCGTATAGCGAAAATTTCACTAATTTTGTTACGACCAAACGTCGATAAATTCGAAACCGAGTCCGCTACTGGGTGGGATAATTGCTCCCAAAGGAGTCAAATCGGCCCAGACCACAAGATTGCCTGAAGCAGTGCCTAGAATTGGGTTTATGAAAGCTGGCCCTAATTTCACTTCGGATTCTACGATACCCACGACGCAACAATCCATTGTGTAAGCAAAGCGGTTAACTGGGGCAGCCATACAAGAACGCCAGACTTCTATCCAGGAAACTTCTGAAGTACAACCTTCTGCTATGACTGTAACTTCGTTGCCATTTTTCACCATTGTTTGGATAATGTTCGTGATCAAACCACGAACCTCTATCGATGAGCTGCCGTCTTCATTCTCTATTCGACGAGTTTCGAACGGCTGACCATAGATATAGGGTGTATATATTTCGGTAGTTACTTGAAGGCCGCTCGTCACTTGATCGGTAATCGTAACATAGCGTTGACGATAGGGATCAATGTGCTCGATTTGTTCAGACATAATATTTTTCCGGCCACAAAGTTAAATCAAGATTACTGCAATATATATTTCTGGAAGACAAAATGACCCAACGACCATTCTGGACTTTCCTGCCGTACATCAACAATCGTACGGCTTGGAAACCAATCCGTTTTCCGGCCATCCTCGTAGTCCCATTCGGAGCCAATTCAGACGGGCTCCCGCTTGCCCAATCATCTCCATTGGGCATCAGAGTCTCTATCCTCGACACCATCCGTCGAAACCGGGTCACAGGACCATTCGAGCCCAACGTATTTTTCCCCAACCGCGAACTGTTCACCCTTTCTTTAAACAGTGTCGAGATCGCAGCCCGTCAATTAGACATCAACGATTTCGAAATTGACGGAGATATCCTCAAAGTCATCAACAGTGATGGGCTAATGGGAGAAGTCCCATACATCCCAGATTCGCTTTATTACGACTTCAGCGATGTAGCGATTGGAGTCGAAAATCTCGACAGTGGCCGCTATCAACTGAGCTATAATGCTGTCATCAGTGGCCGAATCTACGACAGCAACGATTTTTTAATTTGTATCAACGACGATACAACAGATTCGATCCTCCGATACGTCGATTTCGTCCACCCAGGCGAAGTGATCGACGAAATGAAAAAGACTACGCCATCAATTTGGTTCTCCAACCAGAAACTGGCCGATGAACAATTAACCACATTATACAAGCCACTGAGTGATAGCCTCCAAAACGTCTACGACGAACAATCACTCATGGGCCGGGTCAACTTCGTAAATGAAGTCTTCCCAGAAACAGTCCCATACCTCGGAAGAATGCTAGGCTGGGAGGTCCCATATTTCCCACGGTCATTGGACCCGCTGCGTAGAAGCGTACTACGCACCACCACTGACTTCCAAAAAATGCGAGGAACCTACAAGGGGATCAAAGAGCTATTCGACCTATTCGGGTTCGAAATCCTGATCAGAAACCTCTGGTTCGACCATGATAATGAAACACTGCTAGAGCCACAATATCAAAGCCAGAACGGGATCGAACTATTCGACACGATCCAATTCGATCTATTAGAAACCGATCTCAGAGCCCCCGGATTCTACACCAACGAAATCCAGCTCCGAAAAAGACCGGCGATAGCAAGTGAATTCGACAACTTCATCCAAATCGGATCAGATGTCACAATAGAAGCATACGTAGCAGAAGTCGGAACCCCAGCCCACCAAACATTGTTAGACTATTCGGCTCAATATGAAGCCAGCAATACTGCCAACATGCGAGAAACCGAACAAGGTTTCATCAACGACGATCTCTTGGTTTTCACTCAAGGCCAAAACTTCTTGGCTACACAGATTATCAATCTGAACAGCGATGGAGACCTTGTATCGGAAAGCCAAACTGGCTTAAGACGGATCATTTCAACCGAACAAGTCGAAGTCGATCCAATCAAGCCCGCCACCTCACTAGCACTTGATGGTCACTGGCCAGATGAAAATGTCAGCATATTCATTTTTGCAAGCTACAGAAGCCAGATTGTCGTCCCGAATCTTCAATTGGAAGATCGTCGCAGCAACTTCTTTGATGTACGACTCTCTAATACGGTCGACGCCAATACACCGATTAGCATAATTCTAGATTATGCCCTTGAGTTCTTGTACCGGATCAAAGCATTTCACAGCTTGTTGCGTAGAATCTTCATCACGCTCGAAGCCACAGAAGTCTACCTTGTTGGGGACTACTGTTATGGACTTGGTTTATCCCGCCAAGCGACGACCGATATTGGCCAACAACAGGTTCCTCCGGCGATCATCCCGGAAGGCGAACTGGATGTGTGTACTCAGCAAGATGCACGGTTACTGGGTTACAAAGAATCAGACATCGTTTACAGGGATCGCGTAACAGCGGGACTAATTGAGGAGTGGACGACTTATACTGGATACGATTCAAGACCATACAACCCAGTCGGTCTCGACTTTATCCCACAATTTCCAAATATCAGCAGAGAAATAGGGGACTATAATGAGTATGGTCAAGATGCGTACGTTGGAGAATATCAAGTAACACGTGCATTCAGAATAGAGACCCCATCTCTATTCGTGAACCAAAATCTCCAAGCCAAACCTATTCAATACTTCGGTTACAATACCGGTGGAGTTAACGCCGAAAATCGATGCACAGGATTTCGGCACAGCGACGTACTAGAATTCTACACCGCTTACACTCCAGCACCGAATCTCCAAGTTCGTCAACCGATCTGTTTCAAAGGACGAGTCAATGACGAACTCGCACTCTACTTGAGTGTACCGCTCGAAGAGCCTTTTGTACTTGGTGCTTGCCGGATCAAAATGGGCTTTGGTTCCTATTTTACAACTCCACGTCAAAGCGTGATTGTGCGAGGCGGAGCCGCAGATCGTTGCATTGGTTCGTTGACACCAAAACCGATTATTTCATCATGCCGAGAGGTATCGGGTGAGAGATTCGATGAAATGTGGGTCGGTGAACAAGGCCGGGTTGGTGTCGATCCTATTAGATTGAATGGTACCACGGATTCAGTCCTTCATTTCTGGGACCGGCCAGAGCCTTTGGATGCTGGTTGGGAGTCTGCTGCTAATAGGGTGACGACTCTTGGTATTCAACGAACTAATATGCATTTCCCTGGAACTCGTTTCATAGGAATGGGTAATTATGACGGTACATTCATAAGTTCGGTTTACAATTTGAGACCTTGGGATCAAGGAATTTGTAACCAGACATTGAATCCGACGATTGAAATCCGGACAGATGGCAATGAATACCTTGTTTTTGATAACCGGGCTTTCACATTTGAAGGTAATGGTGTCGAGTCCGATCTTCCACAAATGGGTTCTCCAACAGTTAGCCCAATTGTCGATACCGATGTTGTCCAAGCGATCTACAGTCAATACGCTGATGCGGATTGTCCTGGGCTTTGTCCATGGGATACGAACATTGCGTCGAATGATGGTGTGTTTGATGTCCCAGATTTAGGTGGCACAGCTGGCGTTACCACTGCGGATGCTCTTTTCCGATCTGTGAGAGATTGCGGTGGGACTCTTGTCGACTTTGCTGATGGCTATCCTTGTATTGTGGGGCCTCAAGCTGCGACACCCGATGTCGGCGGTCTTTTCTATTTGCTTGGTTCGACGAGCCCTTTGCCTGCTAGTTATTTGTTCTTCATGAACTCTGGTATTAGGGACGGGTCAAGGGGTTTGAGGCTTGATTGTGATTGTTTGGCTGCTCCTTGTGGTCCGACAGATCCTGAGCCTACTTGCGATATTTCTGAGACGCCCGATAATTTGGTTGTCGAATCGCGGCTTGTATTACCAGAACAGGTGCCGGTGTGCGAGTTTCTTATGGATGGCACTATTCCTTCCATGTTCGAATTGATAGAGAACTGATGGCAAGAGGCACTAAGCATTGGTTAATTACAGATACGCATTTTAATCATGATGCGATCATTAAAGCTTGTAATCGACCAGATAATGCTGATCAATTAATGGTTAGTAACATGGTGAAACTATGTGCGGCTCAAGATTGGTTGATTCATATTGGTGATGTGATCTTTTACCAGTATCCAAAACTCAAAGAGATAATGGATAGAATTCCTTGTCGCAAAGTTTTGGTGATGGGAAATCACGACAAAAAGCCGAAGAATTGGTATATGCGTAATGGTTTTGATTTCGCAGCCGACTCTTTTACTTGGGGTAATGTCTTATTCAGCCATAGACCAACATTTGTTTTTCCGGATGGTGTTGATTACAACATCCATGGTCATTGGCACAATAATGATGTTGAGAATAATCCACCGGAAGGTTGGTCGCCGAAGACGCACTACAAGTTGGCTGTAGAAGACACCAACTATTGTCCAGTAAGCTTAGATAAAGTTAAAGCTACGATGGATCAAAGAAACGGTAAATAGTCGTGCCGGGACTAAATTGTCCATCCACTGAAAATTAAGATTGATTCATCGAATAACAGGGAACTATTAAGATTATGCCACAGATCAATTATAATCTGATTCCGGCGAAAACACCCGGCACACTATTCAGTTCCTTGAGTGGTGGTGATCAGAATCTAGCTGTCAGGTACTTCGTCGCAGCTGAACCACTCTACTACGAAGTCCTAAACCGCCCGCTTAAGGACCTCGAAGTCCGTCAGATGGTCATCGCCAAAGCGATCGACACATTGCAATTGAGTGTGGGTTCACGTTTCTACTTCCCGTTCTTGACCCAACCTCGGATCATCGCGGGCACAACGGACCTCGACCTCCCAACTGAAATCATTTGGGATATGCATATGAGCTTCCCAGAAAGTTGGGACACGTTCAGACTTGCTAAGATCCTTCGAATCAGTGGCGGAAACGGCACAACCGGGTATACCGGCACACTCCGATTCATCTTTACCGCGTCCCGAGCCGGATCAAGCGTCGAAGTCGCGACTCTCTACGCTGACTACGTGATTGATTCTGACCTGACATACCAACTGATCCGGATGCAACCCGTCCTATCGGGCCAACTGAACATCCTGTCATCCGACGAACGTGCCCAATTCAGTGGATTCCTGACATTCTTGACTCTTGACGTTACTAATCAAGAAGTACAAGATCTGTTCGACACCCTTGCCCCACCAGCCAATACTGCAACTGATTCGCTCGGTTTCTATTTGAATCCAGCGACTTACGAAATCGCAGACTCTATCGCTGGTGGTACAGCAATCACAGGTGACTTCAATTTCCAACAAATCAGCCACGGTACCGGTTTGCTGACAGATAGTGCTCTAAACACTATCCCAAGCCAAACAGTAAGCAGCCAGGGGCTATTGAACGCTCTGAACTACCCATTTGACGGTGATGCTAACCTCATTAGCGTTGACGGGGTTCAAATCCCAGCTGGGCTGTTCTCTGAATTCGACATTACTGCACCAGCTGGTGACGAGCCCACAGGCGATAGTTCTGGGTTATTCTTCCCGGTTTGGGTCAATCGAATCCAACGATTGGGGACAAGCAATAACTCATTGAGGTTCTACTTCGCAACGTACAATGTCACTGATGACAACCCAATCCAAGACCCGGTCGAATTTGCGATTCTCGATCTTCTTCAGAGTTATGGTCCCGACAGACTTGTTGAGATCACACCGATTAATAATCTGAAGAATTACATCGGAACAGACTCAACTTCTTTCAACCAGCATTTCGGACGTGGGCTTGTGAAGTTGAGTAATTTGTGGGATGGAACGAACCCACAAATTGATGATTTGTACAATTCAATGGCAGCTCTTGGTGCTATTGATGAGACGGTTTTCACCAAGTCTTCGTCCAGGTTGGGGCCACTTGCTGTTGATCGTGCTTCGAAGTACATTCCGACTATTGGTCAGAGTGAAGCTCTTGCTGGTACGATTGGGGTTGGTCGTCGCACTACTCCATTGAATCCGAATGATAACAACAGGTATGTTGTCGAACTAGATGAAGGGCTTGGTGCGGAAGTTGATCTCGAAGCCATTAATGGTGTGAATCCCAACACTGCGATCGAACGATTGGGCTACGCCGGAAGCCGAGTACATAAGTCGGTCTTCATGTGCGTTGATCAGGGGTTGGTTGATAATTCTGATCCAGCCTTTTACACCAATGAAGTTTTACCTCGTCTTCGGGCTTTGTTTGGTCGTGATCCGATTTTCATGGATTTCTGGTATGATGGATCTCGACTGTTGTTCTTCAATGGTGACACCTGGCAATCGCCATAAGAGCCTCTTTCTTGCGTTCCCTCGCTTTCTAAAATCTTCACACGGCCCAGCAGACCCATCAGTCCTCTGGGCCGTTCCCGTTTAAAGGAAAAGCCTTGTGGCTATTAAATTAAAGAAGCAAAGACCTGAACCTAAGTTCACGACAGTCGAAGAACTTCGTGATTACATGTTTTCTATTAGCTTGTACAGCACCGACACTAAACGCATTTTGGATAGGACTGATTATCCATGTTTCAGATGCGGCGGTAAAGGCAAGATCCGGAAAGCCGAAGATCGCGATCCAGTCGAAGGTTATAAATTGGCCCCATGGCATGAATGTGGTAAATGTGAGGGTAAGGGAAAGGTTCACTCTGCTGAATATGAACCGATTGTTGAATCGGAATTGGCTACGACCGAGGAAGCTACTAAAGTGTATGAGAAGTTCCTTGAGAAATTCAACAGTGTTATGGAAAAGATCGAACCCGAAGATGTAGAGTTCTTGCTTGAAAATGTCAAGATCGTCCCTAACCCTAAATAATTCCTAGAAGTTGAGATGCCACAACTTTGGTTAAAATGAGGCATGATGCACCGATAGAGCACTAAGATTCAACAGGATACTGTTTCTGCTCCAAATCTATGGTAACCCGCACTTCGGAGACCAAACGATGAGCGTAGCACAACTTTTGATTTTGCACAAGGAACATGGTCTCAACTTGGAAGAGATTAGCCTGGTCTTAGAGATCCCGCTCTGGGAAGTGCGGGCAATGCTTAGAGGGCGTTTAAAACCCAAAAAGCCAAAACGTTCGTGGCGAAGGTCTCAGCTTCGCCTAGCTTGCGACAAATGAATAAATCAGTTCTTTTCTTAGATGATGACCCGAGACGTTGTAGAGCGTTTCGGTCAGAATGCCCTTTTGCTACTATTGTGAATACGGCCCAAGAATGCATTGACCGATTGCAAATCGATGCATATGATGTCGTGTTCCTCGACCATGATTTGGGCGGGCAACAATTCCAGGATACCAGAGAAAAGAATTCTGGCAGCGAAGTGGTGCGTTGGATCTCAGAACACAAGCCCAAAGTAGGTTGTTTCTATGTCCACTCGCTTAACCCAGTGGAACGAAGGAACATGACGACCGATCTTAAAAGGCTCGGTTATACAGCATCGGATTTGCCGTTCACTTTATTGCTTAAAGCGGGTATTATCGGTGTCTTAACGCAAGAAAAGGATGATGCCTAATATCACCATCCCAATAAATATGATCCCAGTCAACCCTTGAATTGTCTTATTGATTTCTTGGAGATCATTGGTTGGGGTTGTTCGTTTCTGTGCGTCGAAATTGCTTTTGATGCTTGCGGTTAGATGAGTCAGGTGTTGGACCTTTTCATTTCCGGAAGCCAAACCCGCATGAATTCCTTTCATGTAAGCATAATTCGCAGTTTGCAAGAGTAGGTCGTAGATCTCGGGAGACAACTCCCCTTCCATGTTTTCAAGGTGAAACTCAAGCTCTTCATTAAATTTAGAATGATTAGCTATAACTGAATCACTGGTTTCATTTTTTGTCTCTCTGAGACGTTTACGAATTTCTTCACGGAAACGATTTATGTTGTTGTCATTCATTTCAGAAGGCGTCAAAAAGAAGTATCAGTCAAAGGCTGGCGGATTAAACGACAAAGGTAGGGCTCATTACAATAGCAAAGGGCATAACCTTAAGGAACCGGTCTCGAAAAAAGAAGCTGGTAAATCCGAGAAGTCGGCTGGTCGCCGGAAATCTTTCTGTTCTCGAATGGGTGGACAGAAAAAGATGCACAATATCGATTGTAATAAAGATCCTGATAAGGCGATCTGCAAATCTTTAAAGCGTTGGGACTGTTAAATTATTTAGTAGTTGGGTCGAACGAAACCAAACGTCATCTATATTATTTGTAAATGCCATAACATAGCCCCAAAGTTCCAGTTTACATCTGTGTTCGTTGCGGGCTTTTTCTTCCATGTACTTCACTTCGAACATATAAACTTTAGGTCTATACGTCTTGACAATGGTTACGAATCTATGCTCGTTGCCCTCAGTATCAGTCTTGAAAAATGTGGGAACTGATTTGGTCAGTATCCTTAAATCTTTAAAATAAACAGCGTCGACTTGGATCTTACGAGGTTCTAATTCATGAAAATCCACAATATCCGGCGTTAACCCGCACACTTGCGGAGCCCAGGTCTTATCAGGATCATTTAATATCGCGGGAATATAGAAATCGACTTTTGTGTCGTAAGTGTCTGTGACAGCAACATTGTATAGATGAACATTGTGTCTGTTTTTATGGTTCCTCTGCAACACACCAAAAGCGTCTGGCATTGGTTCAAATAGATGGGAAGACCAATTTGGATAATTGTTTACCATCTTCCCAACATTATCATATCCATCGAAAGCACCAATCTGCCATATGACTTCGGGTTTATCCGGATCTAATGGTTCGATCTCCCTCATATACCGGCCCCTTCGGTACATTCGCCGGGTTTATCAGGCTCAGTGGGGATTTTATAGTCGTTCCTAATGTATTCGGTGATTCGTTCGATCTCAGCGAGCACAATTTGTGGATAGAGACTGCCGACCATTTGCCTAAGCAGCTTATAACGAACTTCGATCTGTTCATTGGCTGTGTCTGGGCCCCAAGATGACAGTTTCTCGATGACGTCGAGTGGGCCTTTGTTTGAATTCAAGATCTGTCTCCAATTCGATGGTCGTTGGTGTTCCATCATTCCACATTGTGTGACGGGCCGCGACTTTCGCTCCAGTGCAAACACAACCGGTCATAGACAATAGAACAACACAGGCGAATAGCTTCTTCATAGTTACATCCTTGTAAGTGAGAATTGATGATATTGTGTTACAACGAGTCTGAGGCCGTTAATTTTGGCCTAATAGATCGATTAGTTGTTGTTGAAGAGATTTTATAGAAGTTTTCATTTCTCGATGGCGTCGACCGTCATCACGCAGGTCACGTTCTTCGTCTTCCATGTTGTCAGCAACGTTATTCAGAAGCTCGTCCATCTTTTGAGCCTGATCACTTCTGGCTTTATCTTGTTGTTGCTGCATTTCTCGGCGAATTTCGTCGGTTTCGCCGGTCTGTTGCATTTGGTTAGGTTCCATCTTGATACTCAGCCCCACCCTTACGTTGCATGTGCTTCTTGCCCTTGCGATCTCGTTTCTTGTTTCGTTTAGCGTGGAGGTCAGTACGACTCACGTTAAAAATGTCGGGAAATAGAGATTCGGGGGATGTATTCAGTTCGGAACTGACCCGTGCGGCGAGACCGATGCTTGGGTTTCGAGCAGATTCGTCTGGATCATTCCTCTTTGGTTCTCGCAATAGGCGGGAAATCATAGAGGGTTCGACCTCAGCAGCAGCCGCTAGGCTAGATACTGTATGTCCAGCACTTGACATCGCCTGAAGCATGGCATTTCTGTCGACTTGGCTGGTGTTGATGAATCTAGTTGAATCTTTGTCGCTTTCGTCATCTGCTTCGAGGATAATTCCTTGCCGCAGGAGAACCAAATCGATTTTATCATTCAAAGATAGCGGTACCATGATCATACTCCGATGGATCGTTTAATATGCTAAAATTTGAGCACAGATTATCTTTAATCTTGGAATCTAATGAAGATTTCTTTGCAGCTGTAGCTATTGTGCGGTATCGACAAAAGTGGCTCTTAGGATTATCTACGTCCTCTGACGACCGCAAGGGCAAGTGGTGCTGGCCGGGTGGCCACATCCAACGCGGGGAAGACCCATTAAAAGCCGCTGAAAGAGAGTGCTGGGAAGAAACCGGGTTACGCCCAAAAGCCAAAGGGTCAATCATGACCTTGTCTTCGAAGCCGGGCGTTGCTTTCGTCCCGTGCCGTTTCACTGGTTCGATACGATTCAAACCGAATTCAGAATTTTCTGCTTTGGGATTCTTTGACACTCAAGAATTCAAATCCTTGAAATTATATAAGAATACCGAAGAACTCATGAGAAAAGCCAGACGTTATTTGTAGTATCGCTTGTATTATTCTCATAGACAGATGGCCTCAATTGATAGAGTGATATGCAAGCATTTAACCTCCGTGGCGGACTTGTAGACACCCACCGGCACCTCGGCGGCTCTTGTAGCCCCAAATTCTTATTGCACGCCATGGACGTAGGTGCCTGCCCAGGGTTACCATACGACCAAATCGAAAGGCACCTTGTCTGTCTCCCTGACGAGCCCCGAGAATTCAACCATTTCCTATCGAAATTCAAATTCCTAGACAAAATCCTCTGGACAGAAGAACTCGTAGCAGCGAAAATCAAATACGTCTGCAACGAAATGAACAACGAGAGTCTAGAGGGAGTCTTCCTCGATTTCTCCGTTAGCAAATACCGTCATATTGGATGGTCGTTAACAGAAGCAATGAATTTCATACTAGACCGGCTTGACGAATACAGCGATATTCCGATCATCCCGATACTTAGTATCAAATACGAATCACCCAGAGAAGCCCAATTAAAAATTGCTCAGGTGATCGACGACTCATCGATTGCAGACCGAGTTGGAGGCATTGATTTCGTAGGCGACGAAAGCAAATTCAATCCAAGTATACAAAGACCCATATGTCAAATGTGGGACAACAAACTTGTCAGACTCCACGTCGGCGAAAGCCAACATTCACAAAATGTCAATCAAGCCATCACCGATTTCAAAGCCACCAATATAGCCCACGGCATCAAAATTGTTGACGATAAATATTTATTAGAAGCCTGTGGAGCATCTCAAGACGTGATCTTCGACATTGCTCCAACCAGCAATTATGTCACGGGTGTCGTGAAAGATACCCATAAGCACCCCAGCAAAATAATGATGGAACACGGGGTTCATATGACGGTGGGTAGTGATGACCCAATTCAATGTAGCACCACGTTGCATCAAGAATATACACTGTTGAGCCAATCGGGATTCACGGAAGAAGAACTCGATACGTTAGCTAATAACGGACGTGTTCAATTAGCAAAATGGCTCGATTACAGCGTAGGTGGTAAAGATGAAAACAATTTTGGTGACGGGGTCGTGCGGCCTAGTGGGCTCTAGCACAGTAAGGCACTTCTTGAAGCTTGGTTGGAATGTCATCGGGATTGATAACGACACCCGATCATATCTCTTCGGTCAAGATGGCAGTATCGATTCGACTTATAGGAAGTTGGCGATACTGGACAACTACACACACTTTAGTTGTGATATTCGTCATTTTCAGAATATCGAGCATCTTTTCAACAAGCATAAACCTGATGCTGTTGTCCATGCGGCTGCTCAGCCTAGCCATGATTGGGCGGTTCGTGAACCACGTGCTGACTTTGCCATCAACGCGATTGGAACGAGTAATGTTCTGGAGAGTGCCCGCTTAAATTGTCCTGAGGCACCATTCATCCATATTTCAACTAGTAAGGTGTATGGGGATAATCCCAACAAATTACACCTAACCGAAAAAGCCACTAGATTCGAATTCTCAGAAGCTGCCTATAGAAATGGGATCGACGAACGTTTTGATATCGATCAATGCATTCACTCACTTTTCGGAGCTTCGAAATTAGCTGGTGATATCCTTGCCCAAGAGTACGGCAATTATTTTGGCATGCCGATTTGTGTACTACGCCCAGGTTGTATCACTGGTGCGGGCCATGCTGGGGTTAAGCTGCATGGGTTCTTGAATTATCTCGTCAAAGCAGCCGTAGAAGATGGCGAATACGAAATAATCGGATATCACGGAAAACAAGTTAGGGGCAACATTCATGCCAATGACTTGGCCAAATTCTTCGAGTGTTTCATCGAGAGCCCGCGTGCTGGCGAGGTATACAACATCGGGGGCGGTAAGAGAATCAGCTGCTCAGTAATTGAGGCTTTGGGTATTACTGAACGAGTGATCGGCAAAGAGATCATCAAGAAATATAATCCCACCCCAAGAATCGGCGACCACATTTGTTATTATTCTGATCTAACCAAGATCAGAGGTGATTACCCGAATTGGGAGCCTGTAATCACCATCAAGGAAATGATCCAAGAGATTTATAATTCAATCAGAGATTAAAGAGCGTCCCTGATTTTATCGGCTCGCATTACTCCCATCAGCTCGACCGCTTTCTCGTAACGGTTTTTGCAACCAAATATTTCGTTGGTCGCTCTGACTGCCAAATCGGGCTCAAGCCCGCAACTTTTTACTGCTTTGGCGATACGGTCTCTTTCGCTTGTTTGACGACCTGAATTGACTTTAAGTTTTTCGATTCCGGCTCGAATGCCGCCACTTTTAAACGTCATGATATTCCAATGAATGAAGGTCCAGTCTTACTCTGCAATCTGCCGATATCGGCACGTGATCCACGCCCCTATGGGGGCCTTAATATATTTAGTCCAGCCGTAAAACAGCAAAGCACAGATTTACACAATCTTTGTAAAGAATACGGCCAACTAAATATGCAACATTCCGTCCTGGATTTCGGATGTGGCACAGGACGGGTTCTGGCAGGGCTCCAAAAGACGTGCCGTCACGCGGTGGGTTTCGACATTTGTAATCGATTCTTAGAATATTGCCAGCAGTATCAATTGGCTACACACCATGCCGATGTGTATCATGAAGAATTCAATCCTAAGGGAACAGTTGATCCTGATACTGAATATCTCCCATTCAAGGAAAACAGCTTCGATAGGGTGACGTGTGTGGCTGTGATGAATCATCAGAGTATCGAAAACGCGGTTCGGATAATAAAAGAGTCCTTACGAGTTGTCAAACGAGGCGGCAAGATAATCATGACGGCATTTCTGCTTAATGCTCAGTCACGGACACAGTTACAATATGGTAATTGTGCTTTGCAATTCCAAGAGAAGACCCCGGAATGGTGGGTCGCGAATGCTTCAAGGCCATACTTGAATTGTGCCTTGGACGAAACTATAATTAGGCGAACTATCGTCGAAAATAAAGGGCAGATTGTCGAGCCGATCCTTTACGGACAATGGCGAAACATGAACCATGCCCCCACGGGCCATGACCTACTTGTCATCCGGAAAGTATAAATGCCGAAACTTAGTTCAATCTACGATAAATATCACGATCCGAACCAGTTGAATTCTGTCCGGACATTTCGCAACAAGGCTGTTCGAGAATCTAACCGCAGTCGCCAACTAACTGGGACATATTATTGGATTCCCAGACCTGAACGAAAAAATCGTTACGAACTTGTAACATTTACTGATCAAGAATTCGGCGACACCAGCCCCCACATCATGTGGTCACGATATATTCTGCCTATGATCTCACAAATGTGGGAAGTCGAACTCCCACAATTGAGAAGACGTTTAGGCAACTGTTACACGGCCCTGCCTCGTGGCCGGGTTATTAAAGGTGAAGCGGGGTTCCAGATCGTCCATGGTGGGAATTACGGTGGACGTGGCTGGGAAAACAAAATCAAACGGCAGTTCAATATTGGTAGATCGCCTTGTAATTTGATACAAGATCAATACGAAGTGATCCTTTCGGATGATTTACGCAAGCTCGAAAGGCTTTTGAATCGTGAACTTGGGCTTGATGCTGTGACTCCGCAAGAGTCGATCACCTACGAGAGTATAATGGAGAGTATCGATGAAGCTTCTTCATTAATGGGCAGTCCGGTAAAAGCGGGTAAGAAATACCGAGTTTATACTGATCTTGATCCTAAATCACTTTTGATGGTTCTCGATAGGATCAAAGCGACACTTGGTGGTTGGGTGACAGATTATGGTTTAGTTATTTGGAAACGCGACGATGCCGACCACAACACCGTAGCAAAACAATTTGGTATCACGCGGAAGTCTGTGGCTTTTTATTTGACTCCTGCTGATTACGATTACGATGAAGAAGACAATATGCTTGTGACAGATATCGAAGTCGAAACCAGCAAATTTTCCGGAAGAGATAATATTAACGCGGTCATGGATGATAAAACAATACTTGGCTTGATGAAACTTATTGAACAACGAAGAGAGCAACTTGGCTCGGTGACGAGTGATGATCTAGACGATCTCATGAATGATCTTAATGATGGTGACTATTAAATGCCAACGCTCCGATGTAAAAACAGCCTTTTTATCCATGTGCCCAAAACAGCAGGCAGTGCGGTATCACGCAAACTAGCCAATCTGCAAATCGGTGAATTCAACTACGTTCCAGATGCACACCCATACTACTCTGAACTTCGACCACAAGACAAAAAAGTACCAGCTTGGGCAGTCATCCGTCACCCAGTCGCCTGGTTCAATTCTTATTTCTTCTACAAGACGAATCTCAATTGGATGAGGACATCCAAAAAGCCTAGGCAACCACCTATCGAAATAATCGACAGATGTGCAACGGGCGATGTTAACTCATTCATTAGAGCCATTTACGCCTGCAATCAACACCCAGTAAGTGACTACGTCTCTGCATTTATCAGGGAAGATACGATTCTCGCAGCCCACGAGAACATCGATGAACACTTCATTATGATCATGAAACGATTAGAAGGAATCGATACTAAAGGGCTTCCGAAAGTAAACGTGACTAACAATCGCGGGAACATGTCACCAGAAATGGCCAAGCTCGTATGGAAAAATGAGGGAGCTTATTTTTCTCGTTGGTACAGATCTAATGGTAAGATAAAAGACACGTTCGGACCAGAGCTTGTTGCTAAACTTGATCAGGCTTGCTTAAAGTAACATCGATCACTATCACGCGACTGCCCCAAATATCATGGGTTTCGATCACTCCGTCTTCGAATTCAATAGTAAAATCATCAATGTTCTTTACTACTTGAAGTTCTAGAACGCCGTCTCCTGGAAATAACAAAAAGCATACTCCAGGCTTGATTAGTGAACAGTCTCCTATTGATGAATATAGAGCAGTAGAGAAATAGAGCCGTCCGAAATCAGTGTTAAAATGTGCTATGCCGGGGATATTGAGCATAGAGATGATTTTGAACTCTTCCGGAATGTCGCTTCGTACCGGTAATTTGTTTTCAAAGTTCGAGACCATCTTCTGTTACGATCCTAAATGGGATTAAACCCGCTTGAGCGGCTGTGAATTTTGCTTGGTTCTTCCTATCGCCCAATAAAGTTTTGGGTTTTACTTCTATGATTTCGAAAGTGCCATCATTATACTCGACCAGAAAATCTGGGATGTAGTTGATGATTCGTCTTCTCCAGGTGTATCTGATAGAAATCGATTCATATTTGAACCGTTTCACTCTTGGGTCTTTGTCCAATTGGTGGACATAAGCCGTTTCGTAAGATGACTTGGATTCGACAATTCCACCTTTAATACTGTGGATAGTCTCTGTTAAGTATTTTGAGTGGCGTCCACGTCGTGCTTTGCCGCGTTTAAACTTGATTTTGAGTGCTTTGGCTTTCGCCCTGATAGAGGCACTTGAGACGCCTTTGCCGTGTTTTCGCTTGAACACGGCAATAGTCATATTTGGAAGATGTTCTTCCATCAATGGGACGTATTTGTCCCAATCAATCGGTGTTCCAGAGGGCATATTAGGCCAGCTTCCTGAGCCATTTAGATTTTGTGCCAACTATAGTCTTTCTGTAGCTGTGTAATTCGGCGTATTCACGTTCTTTCATACCACAAGACTTAGCTCTATTATATAATGTTTTCTTGTGCATTGGCACGTTTAGACTACTTAAATATTGATAATCAGATTGTGTTTCTCCAACATATTCCCAATTTGATGCTGCATAAATAGTCCCATTATGTAATCTATTGTCTGAAAAACTGACGAGATTGTCAAATTCCTTTAATTTTTTGATTGATTTCTCACACCTGCTTAAAAAATATGAACCCATATTTTTATTATAAAAATATGGGTTTCTACATAATCTTATTAGTTCTAATACTCTACCAGGGGCAGTATTTGGTCTAACCGGTTGACCAAATGTCGCAAGTATGATGGTCTGATTAAAAAAATGAAGTCTAAAAATTTTCGAACATCTTTTAGCCCATCCAAGATAATGATAAGAATTCACGAATTTTTCTGCTGATTTCTTGTCATTATAAATTTCAAATGATAATTCTTGAATATCAATAGAAGTAGGGTTTGGTTGTTTATATCCCAATATTTCAAGAAGTCGTTCTTTCCCACGAATAGATTTAAATTCCGATTCCCAAATATATCTAAGACTGTAATTTGGATAATACTTTCGAGTGATTTCTAGCTTAGCTCTGTCGTTTTTAATATTGGGTGGCAGATTGTGCCAATAGTCGCCTTGAACTTCTAACAAAATGTTTCCGATTTTGAAATCGAATTTGTAGTTAGCTAATTCGAATTCGATTTCAAAATCAATATTATGTGATTCTAGAACCTGTGCGACTAAGCTATTTAGTTTACTTGTTTTAAATGGTCTGTCTGCGTGTAGTATTTTTTTGATTGATTCATCATTTTGATATCTCTCCTTTCCGATAGCCGACAACCTTTCTCTAAGATCAGAATTTTCATACTTGTTTTGGATACCATTCTTAACCTTGGATCTGTACTTCTCATCTTGCCACAGACTAGACGTCTTCGCAGACAATTTTTTAGACATCTTTTCTCTAAATTCCTCATCATCCCACATTTTAACAGAAGCCTCTGTTGCAAGATGAACATGCTCCTTACTTTTTTCTGCATGAATTGTTTTTTGAAATTCAAAATCTATTTCTAAATCAAGATTTTTAATTATTTTATTGATTATATATAAAGACACGCCAATTTTCTTTGATATATCTTTCCTGGATATCTTGTTCAAATTAGAACAAATAAACAATTTCTGATCTTCATTAACTTCTTTAGTAAAATGATCAGAAACCATGTCTTTATGGCTTTGAGATAATTTCTTTTTGGCTGGAATAATGCCTAGTTTTCTGGCTCTACTTCCAACAGCTTTTTTAGAAATGTGTGGTATATGATTTTCTGTAAACTCAGAAATGGTCATATTTGGCAGATGTTGTTCTATAAGTTGGTCGAAATCAGACCAATTTATTTTAATTCCGCTTGGCATATCAAACCTTTAAAAATATTTACATTTTCAGGTTTGACAAAAATCTCATTTTTTCTTTATAGGAGATATTAGGCCAGTGTGATCAACCATCTGATATCTATCTCAAAGTCTTGACTCTTTTTCACTGGACTGCTAAGTATGCGATGAGAGAACATTCGGAAGGTGTCACGCAGAACGCCGATGTTCCCAGTTAGCGGCACGTTGTTGACGTCGACTGGTGTTCGGTCCAAAGTGATGTCATGCCCACCGGTTGCCTTGTTAACTACCAGGTAGTAGGGGTTCGGTTGGTTGAGAGTGGCTGTTGTATCAGGAGTAGAGCCCTGTGCAACGATTTTGACTTGGTCACCTTCTTGGATGTCGTTTACGTTCACGACCGTGGGGGCGAGCGTTATCGTCGAACCTGATGCGGCTAATGAATCAAATGCGAGACCACCACTGTCGCCAGTCAGGAAGATTGTCTGAGGGTCACATTCGCATACACCGACAAGTGGTTGTTCGGGTGCGGCGACCAGGGCGACTTCTGTGAGGGTCAGGAAGTCACCTGAGGTGGTTGTCAAGCCGTTGTATTCATTGGCTTGCAACGTTGTTTGGAACACCACTACGTTGTTGATGGCTCTTACGTCATCGTAAAGTAGCGGTGTTCCAGCTGGCTGGTAGCTTGGTTCGAAGTAGACCCTCTCGACTCTTTTCAGGGGGCGTGTTGGCGAAGCAATAGGCACGGCGTTGATGAGCCCGCCGTTGTTCGTGGCTCCTGGTGTCAATTGGATGGGTGAGAATCCACCGTTGATTGAGTCTGGTTGGTAATATCTTGTGTCGACTCCACTGATTGGTAGCAGGTTGTCGTCGAATGTTGCTCCGAACACGATGTATCGTGGTCGGTAGAGTTCGAGATCTAGGCCGTTTGGGATCCATGTGTTACCGATTGGGTCCCATAGGTTAGCTGGCACGATTGAATGGGAGAATGATTCTTTGGCGAAGATTTTGATGATGTTTTGATCGATGTTTTGCCAAACGATCTCTTTTGTTACAGCATCCCGGACGATGATATGGACGAATCCAGCTACGTCTTTGGTTGGTACTTTGTCGTGGATTTGCATCTTAAACTGTCACCGGTAAAGTGTTGAAGTTATCGTTCGGGATTGATTTGATCACCACCATGAATTCTGAACCTTGGGTCAGCCCTCCGCTTGGGACGCCAACAGCTGTTGGGTTTGGACCGGGTTCTAGAGATGTGCTGGCTGGGTTGATCAATACACCATCGATGTAGACGAATGGTCGGCTTGTGGGCGTCAATTCATCTAGCAGGTTGGTGGGAATTGGTATTAGAGTCGCATTGAAAGATTGAATCGTTCCGTAGAAGAAGATTTCGCTACGCAGTGATTCTATGTCTTCGTTGACCGCGTTGAACCAATCTTGAAGAGTTAGTGGATCATTGGGTGTAGTTGTGTCAGCTAGTTTAATGACTTGCGAGACACTTACCCAAGCTCCGTTTCTTCGGATTTTGAGGGTCACGTCGGTTAGGTCGAACCATGGAGTTCCTTCTCTGTATTGGTTCGGTGGATTGTCGGATGATTGACATGACAATAGACCGATCAGGAACATCCGCATCCAATCATACCGGGCTTGTTGCCCTGGTGCTGGATATGTGTCGTGATCTTGTCCGGTTATTCCGACATCGTTAGCGAAGTCGATCGGAGTTGGTGAAAATCGTATTCGGTGGTCAACTGTCATGACAGCATTAAGCTCGCTACTTGACTACTTTTATCGTTTGGAAACACGACGCGGGAGATATCTTGAACCATTTGTTGTCGGTTCCGTAATTTCTCTTGTTCCTGCTTGAATGTCCCAGGAGAATTGCCTAATGCGAAGTCGAGCACATTGGTTAATTGCTCTTGGAAGTCGTGCTGTGAGTTCAAGCTTTCCTTGCTTATTCTAGCTACCGGCTGAGGATCTCCTGTCACGTCATTATTGACTTGAAAGATCAGACTATCTTTCTCGTCGTCTAATCTCCAAGTGATGCCTCTTTCTTTCAGTTTATCTTGAAGCGGACCGATTCCCATTTGTTCACCGAGCACTCGCATTGCTTTACCGAACTGTTGAAACAGTTTTTCTGTATCGAGTGCTTCGGCGACTTCATTCAAGAGGTCCCCACTAGCTTTTGGTTGGGTGGTAATTGGTTCAGCCTTGGGAGAAAGACTGTAGCCTAAGTCTTTCATCAATTTGGAGGCATGTTTGGCTTTTTCTTGGGGACATATGACAACGAAAGTGCCGTAATCAAGACTGTTGTGCGGGGTGCGGGTGTTGGTAGAGATGTCTGTCAACAATTGCTCATTATAGTCTTGGGAATTGATGATATGCAGACCAGTTTGTTCACAAACCGTCCAATCCACGTCTTTGTCATCTAAGACTTTAGCGATATGATCCATTAGATAATTCCCATTTTGATTATGCAGGTGTGTCTTATCTTTGATTATTTCAGATTTCTTCTGCAAAAGTAGATAGTAAGGTTGCACACGCTTAAATCTTTTGTATCTACCCAGGAGACATAATTATGTCCACAGTTTACCCAGAAAGCTTTCCCGTAGCAGAGATCACCACCATTGTGGACCTCGTGCGAAACGGCAAAGTCAAAGACAATCTCGACGACGCAGCTTTTGCAGTCTGGGTTGTCCAAGGCTACGGTCAAAAAGTCCTGATCGGTGCCCCCAACGGCGTCGATGACGGTGCTGGAAACGGCGAGGATGACGCCACACCTCCAGATTTCACCCTCTCGTTGATGAAGGCCCCCGCTGATGTTGATGAAGAGGTTGCATTGCAAGCTCTCGAAGCACTCGTCAGCGGCGACCCTCAAGTCCAAGCTTCAATTCCTTGGGACATCATCCTCCCTTACCTCTTGAAACTGTTGACCGACTGGCTCAGCAAGCAAGGCTAATCAGACCGCTATGAAGAATTCCATTATCACTCTGGCTATCATCTTTATGATGGCCGGTTACACCGGAACACTGGGCCAAGACAACCAAGCGGTTGCTCAAAAACCAGACGTTCCTGAAGTAGCACCTGAGTTCGACATCAAAATCGAAGGCGTAGCAAAATCCTACGCAGTCGGTGATCTTATCGAAATCGATGCTGTTGTAACGGGTGCCAATGGCAAAGTCAAGTACGATTGGAAGGTCATACCAGAAGTCAATTTCAAAATCTGGCATGACGGTTCAAAAATCCTGTTCGGAACAGGACCAAAACCAACCAATTTTACGATCTGCCTAGCAGTCGCAGCTTTGTCCGATGGGGCAGAACCTACTCAGATGCTTGAGACTCGAATCGAAACAGCAACCATCACCCAAGAAGGTGAACTGGTTGAGAAACCGATTCCTGAAGATCCTGCAGAACAACCGAAACCACCAGTTCTTGGTCAATTCGGTCAACTCTCCAAGGATCTTGCCAAGAAAATTCAAATCACTGAATTTTACACGGAGGGCGAGTTCAGCGATGACGCGAAACTTCTAGCACAGAACTTTCAACTTATCGCAGACAACGCAACCAACGGTCAAATCGACTCATTGGATGCAGCCCTCGCCAAAACACGGGAATTCAACCGTAATTTTGGTAATCGTGAAGTCTGGGCCGACTGGTTCACCGGAGTAAGCGAACAACTCGTCCAAGCCAACAAAGACGGCAAACTGACGAGCACAAGCGACGTCGCAAAAGTGTGGAAAGAAATTGCCGACGGGCTTTCGAACCTGTAATAATCTGAACAACAAAGAGCCAACAATAACCCTTGTTGGCTCTTTGCGTATATAAAGCATGTTAGTAACATGCATAGCGTACACTAAAGGTCTCCAGCCTTGGCACATCACCCAAGCGATTGAGAACTTCGCCTCTCAATCATATGCCAAGAGCCAACTCATAATTATCAATAATTATGACACATTAAAACAATGCCAAGAGATCGAAATCATCCACCATAGAGATCTATGCATCATCGATCGACCCGGATACAGCAACGGCAGAGCCCTTTTAGAAGCTCTCAAGATGGCCTCAGGACAGACCATCGCACATTATCCACTTGATCACTGCCACCACTTGTACAGAATTCAATTGGGTGTCGAGCTTCTAGAACGAAATGGAGCCGCGATTATCGCTCCCACCAGGAAATGGAAATGGGATGGTGTCCCAGTCATCGTCGAAGCCGAAACAAACGTCGTGCCAGAGCTTGCGATTTACAAGAGCCCTGCATATACCGATGATTATGACATAGATTATGGAGCATGGTGGTCATATCCACTTTTAGCTCATGAGATGGGATTGGATATTATTGGGACGGATGATTTACTGGCATGTCAGTTGCCTAAAGAAAAGCCCACCAATAAAAATTATCTTGAATTCCTAACACAATCGATGAATGTCTATAGGTAACTCATCAAGATTTCACCCATAAGAATTTATAATTACCAGCATCCCAATATTGTCTATACCCATTTAAGAACATGTTCTGATGTTCTGTTAAATCGGGGTTGAAGTTTGCGAGCTTTTTGCTCAATTTGTGCTTTTGGAAACGCTGCCTTGAGAATATTTTATTGTTCTTCCAATAGAAATATCCCGGATCGGTTAACCCAACATTTCTAAAACCTATGCTATCATAAGCGAATGAATTGCTAAATGAGGCATCAGCATATGAAAAAACCGAATTTGGACTATAATCTCTAAGAAAAGCCTTGAATAATCTAGATAAACCTCCCACAACTGTGGTGTTTATAATGTTGCAGTGTCTCATTAATTCCCATTCATACTTTGAATGCCTGCTAAAAGACATTGCGGCAACGATTTTATCTCCATAACTCAAGGTATAATTAACAGATGAGGATCTATGACCATGCAAATGGTTATTGTGAAAAAATTCGGCAACATCAACTTGGGTAGATTTTTCACATTTCCTAGCATAAATTGTTGAAGATAATCCAAATTTGTTTTTGATGATTGATTTAACTATATTCCTTTTTGTTGACCATTCGTGGTCTGTGAATTGTAATAGCGATATTCCAACATCAGAACATCTTAAAAGCTTCGATTGATGATATTTCGAATGTAATCCAGTTTTCTTCGACCCGTCTCTATTCGATCCGAGTGAATGCCAATGTATCCCATTCATTTCGACGGCAAGAGCGTGATCAGGGACATAGATGTCCAATTCTTGCGGTTCTATAGCGTCACGATCATTTTCAATAAATTCTAAACCCAAAGAACTAACGAATTCAGATAGCCCTTTTTGTTCTTTGGATTGGCTGCAACGTGGGCACCCATGCCCTTTGATTAGATTCCTACCAAGGTTTTCATAGACATTGCCACATTTATTACAATCAACAGTTATTGTGCTGTGTAGATTTTTATAGTCATTGAACGACACCGAACCCTCTACCATTGGCTCAAGAATTTTAGATAACTCCTCTTTAGAATATCTTTTGTATCCCTTGCACTCTCCACATCCGTGTCCTTTTTTTAAATCTTGATAGGACACAAAAAATATGTGATCATTCTTGCATCTGAATTGCATCGGTGTTTTGTTGTTGATATAATTCGAATCAAGCAAAGAATATCCGTATTTTCTGGCTTCTTGGATGATCGTAGGCAAGGAAACCTTTCTATCCTCAGCGTTGCATCTTAGGCAGTTTGATCCTTTTAAAATCTGTCTAACAGAGGTTGTATATTTTCCGTGTTTTCGGCATTGTACAATCACTGACGACTTTCTATTCACAATAGTCGTATCATCGAAATTTAAATCTGGTCTTTTTCTTTTACACAATTTTCTAAGATCTTCTGCTTTTGATCGAAATTTATTGCATTTCGGACACCCAGATCCTTTTAGATGATATCCAGGTTTCTGGTTGAACTCTCCATGAGTTGGACATATTATAATTAGTGGAGATTTGGCTGTCGAATAAACCGATTTTAAGTAAATATAGTGTGCACCGTGTGTTTCACGGGCTTTTTTCACAAAATCGGATGTATTCATGTCAATTGTTTTTGAAAAACTGTTAGAGAAAAAACTTTCAGCAATAACCGAAAATGAAGATCTAATCAAACCATTCGGTGGTGACTATGACAGACAATACGCTGAGGATTTATTGCACCACACAATCGGCCCATTGACTGATAACCCAGTATGGGTTAAGAAGCCATGGAATAGCCCCAATCCAGAGCCAGATGATTATCAGCCCGGTGGGCCTGCTTACTCTTGGACTCCAGAAGATATCATCTACGCATTCGCTGGCAACCCGAGCAAGCTCTTCCAAGGCGGAGCCGACTCGCCCAACTACGGTCGAATGGGCGGAGCACCGATGTTCCGGGCAGCTCGAAAAGTCGCTCGCAAATTCGGAAAAGACAAAGACAGAGACTTCATCGCCGACCTCTACGCCAACGGCTTCGTTCCACTAACCAAAATGATGAAACCGGGATTCGACGAAGGTCGTTCACCATTCATCAGTTACGTTATCAGAAGTGTCGTCGGTGCAATGGAAGCAGGACCCGGTGCTGAACAATCCTCTTTGGATGTCACCGCCGATGATCGTGCTAAAGGAAAACTGGGCCTACGAGCCGCTGTGAAATCCACAGACCCCGAACAAATCCGCCAAGCAGCCGAAGTAGTTCAGGGCAAATACCAAACTGAACGGAGCTTCGACAAGGACCCTGGCAACCCATACGGTCAATATTCCTTGGCCTACTACCAAGCAATGACCGCTTACGCCGATGCTCTAGAGAGCGGCGACGAAGATCGGATCGAAGCTCAACAGAGCCAAATGAACCAATTGGTTCAAACAATCCAAGACGCCAACCCACAAATCCGTGGGGCCGCTTCCGGAATGGGCCAAGCTATCACCAATAAGGATCGAAAGACCTCAATTGGTATCGCTTCAATGGACAATCGCAAAAACGACGAGGCCAGCAGCCTTGGCGACACCATGGTCGGCGATGATGGACAAGACAGTTCTCTTGACCCTGAATCGATCAACTATGTGCTCGATATTGCCCTCAAACACGACCTCGGAGCACTTCTCTCCAAAGACTCCAAATGGTCCGCCATGGCAGCAGAACTCGGAGCCAAGGGTGGCAAACTTGGTGGTCGTATGACCGTCAATGAGCTTCGATACGTCATTCGTTCACTCGGACCACTTGGGTCCAACTACCCTGGTGAAGGCCAAATGCGTGCTAACACCAATATCCCACGTGATGCTAAAGGATGGTGGGCACCGGGTGAAGATCCTGAGATCGAGCCAATGCAAAATGGCGGTCAGTGGAACAGCATTTGGAAGCGTAGCGGTTATGCCGGGATGCAGCCAACAGCTATCGCCAATGAGATGACCCAAGAAGTCGACGAATTCACCAAACTTGGTATTCCAACGGCTCGTCAGGTCAAAGAAAAGAAAGACGCAAAGACCGGCCAAGTCAAAGTGCGGGAAGTCGTTTCGAAAGTCGCTATTTCTAATACGGTGAAAGCAGCTCGGATCAAGTTGCAGATTGTTGCTGATATTCACAAGGACCAATTGGGTCTTGGTGAGGGTGTTGGTGATAAGATTCCTGAAGGCTTATTCACTGACAAGATCGACCGCGAAATCGTCGTCGAGACAGCAACGAGATTAGCTGACATCCTACAAGAGTCATTGATTCAGGAAGCTACCTCCGCTGTTCCGAAAAAGAACATTAATCTGTTGCGTAAGATCATGCATGAGCTTCAGAAGCCAAGCCGTCCTACGCAGAATGACTCGCAAACGCCAGGTACTCAAAGAGAAACTGGGGTCACCAAAGCTTTGCAATACCAAGACAAGATGTCAAAGTGGGCTTCGAAATTCAATGAGGATGATAGTGCTTTTGAAGGCATCGAAGAAGCTATTGCTGGCATGGCCCCGGAAGCTTTGATGAATGCTTCAAAATATCTGAGGCAGCTGGCACAAAGGGCTCCTCGGCCTCGTCCTCAGGTCAAAGTTGATGGCAAGGGTCAAGTTCATGTCTCTTATCAGGGTCAATTGGGCACTTTTGATATTGGTGGGGCAACTACTTTCTTGAAGCGATTGGCGACAGTCGAAGAAAGCGGTGGTGGGGTTCCAGCTAGCGGCAATAGCCACAAGCAAGTTCAGACTATTCTTGGTCGCCCTGGCGGTCTTGAAAACAATGATGTGATGGCCTCAGAAAGCAAATGGGACCAACGTCTGGAAGCCCTAAGGAAACGCCGTCCGGATCTGAAACTGTAATGAAACTTTCATCAATCCATACCATCAAGCAACCAACTTAGTAAACATCACTACTGCTAGTATTGCAATTGAAGCGATGATCAAATCGTCAACATAAGTTTTTGGTGCCCAGCATCAAAAACTTTCACAAATCCATTAGACAACATATTATCTGTTTCTGATAGTTTCTCTGAGTAAACTGGCAGCAGTTTTCTCAACTTGTTTTTCTGACATTTTTGTCTAGACAGAGACTGTCCATTTTTCCAATAAAAATAACCAGGTTTTGTGATATCAATTAATTTAAACCCATTAAGAAGATATATAGACCCAATAGAATATCTTCTATCAGCATATGTCATTATAAATTCTGGTTTTTGAGTCTTTATAAAGTGTTTTAATAATCTGGTGAACCCACCAACAACAGTGGTTCCTGATTTGTTAGCATATCTTATAATTTCCCAGCCATATTTTAAATGTTTTGATAGTGTTAGGCATGAAACTACATCATCGTCTCTGGTAAGGGCTAGGTTGACTTTTGCGTTTCTATGCCCCTGAAGATGGTTCTCATTGAAGAAGCCACTGACCTCACGATTTGATAACGATTTGATCTCCAATTTTCTAGCATATTGTGGTTTTGAACGTCCCAGAGCATTTAAAATCATGCTTTTAACTAAAGCTGGTTTGTTGGTGATTTCATCACCCCAAAATTGGTATAGCTTAATACCAGCCTCTTCTGCAGCAATCGATTTATTTTGATTAAGATTTTTTAGTCTTTTGTAACCATCAACATTATTGTTACGCAAACCATGGTAATACTCACCATGGATTTCTATCCCAAATTTGTGTTCTGGAAAGTATGAATCAATTTCTAGACCGTTTAACACCGATCTATCGTTGGTGGTGTGTTGTATTCCATCTGGTATCATATCAATAACAGCAAGATGGATATTAGAAATATTACATGTTGGGCATCCACAGCATTGGTGTAAATGCGATGCAACTGTTTGTTTAAATATGCCGTGTTCCGGGCAGATTATACCAATTTTTTCATTGGTGTTTGTGAATTTCGAAGCAGAATAGTCATATCTATTAAGATGTGTTTCTGAAGCCCTGTCTTTAAATTCTTCAAGACCAACTCTCGATTTGTCGATCGCACAACTAGCACAACCTTGCCCATTAACATGGTTTTTAGGCAATTGTTTAAATTCGCCGTGTTCCGGACAAATTATTATTATTTTCGTTTTGGTGTCTGCATATTCTGATTTTGAGTAGTCATATTTATCACCATGGGTCTTCCTAGATCTTCTAATAAATGTCTCGGTGTCTACCGAACAATGGCTTTTCGCTGTTTCTATTCCACATTTTGGACACCCCTGTCCCAATACATGGTTGGTCGGAGATTGCCTGAATTTTCCGTGTTTGGGGCATACAATCATTATTTTAGTCTTAGTGTTAACATACTCCATTTGATTGTAGTCATATTTATCCCCGTGTATTTCTATAGATCTCGATAGAACTTCTTCCTTAGATAACAAATGAGACTGTGAGGCTTTAAGCCTACCACATTTTGGGCACCCAATACCCTGAAGATGAGACGAAGCATTTTGAGTAAATTCCCCATGTAGCCCGCATAATACCAGAATTTCTCTATCATCTCCTAAATAAGACGACTTTGAGTAGTCATATTTTTTGCCATGCACTCTTTGAGCTTTTTCAATGAACTTCTCTAGTGTGTGCGTGTTATTCCTAGCTCTTGATTCAATAGCACATTTATTGCATCCCTTTCCCATTTTATGGTTTTTCCGCAGTTGTTGAAATTCACCATGTGTTGGGCAGATAATTACTATTTTAGTTTTAGCATTTACGTAAATCGATTGAGAGTAGTCATATTTGTCGCCGTGGATCGAAATTGATTCAAAAATAAAGTTATTGGTATTCATATGAAACTCAACTACATTACAGAACTGATTACAGAGTCGGCAAGATTCCCAATCTGGGACTTTATTTACCCGCCATTCAATACAGATCCAACGCCGAAATCGTTGGTTTTGGGGTTCTATGAGCATCCTAGAACTGGTAATCAGTTAATGGCTGGGGTGAATGTTCGTTTGCTTAATGCTAGTTCAGCACAAAGACTCCTTGAAGTGCTTGACCAGCTTGGCGACGGACAAAATACCATTAAACGGGTTCGTATTTTGCGACATCTTTTGGGCTCGGTTTTTGATACAGCGTATCGGACCTACGATGTTGGCAAGATGAAGAATGTTAGAAAGGGTACGATTTCTGGCACAGAGGTAGATAATCTACCCGATATTGGAAACCAGGATGTCCCACAAACCATCAAAGTCGACAAACCCAAAGTCAAGAGTACCAAAGTCAAGAACGCCAAGGTTAAAAAACCTCAACGAGTCGATCCCAAACCCCGACCTCAGGAAGTACCGCCAGAGACTAAACGAGGCGAGAGAAGACTGGAGAAGGTGCCAAAAAGACCTGAAGGCAAAGTACAGCGACCAGACAGCGATGTTCCTGGTGTGGCGGACGAGGAATATTGAAGTTTATTAGGTCGGTTTAGATCATAAGTCTTGCAATTACGATCAAATATACTTGGAACACAATAAGAACCAAGCTACTTGACTCGTTTTTAGGTTTTGCCTTTGTCGCACTAGCCTCCTAGCCTAACACGACTTCCAAAGCGACAGCTCGATAACTTAACCCGGGACAAAACAATGACAGCACAAGAACGCCTCGACTACCTGTTAGGAAATGTTTCATCGCCAACGAATGCAGCAATTACGCTTGCCTCGATCAAGGACGTGTTGCCTGCCGAGGCTTACGCACTGGTTCGCCTGACGTTGGAAGGTGCGATGGTGGTTCCCGACGACACGCCAGCCGACGAACTGATCGAAGCGAAAATGATCGCGGCGGAAATGGCCGATGCGTTGTCGGCGTTGCGTACTGTCGGCCTGTCGCTATCCGGCGATGATCGGCAAGCCATCGTTGACATGCTGGCCGTTGCTGGTTCGTGGCCGGATGCGGTGCGTGATGCAGTGAAAGCGTTGGGCGTGAGGACGCAACCACGTTGGGAGATTGAAGGCTATGCGACGGAACCGACGCTGGCGATTGTTGCTTTGGAATCTACAAAGAAGGAATTAGAAGATTCAGCAAAAGATCGACTGCAAGCATTTCGCGAAGTATTATCGTCGTGGGACGGTAGTGGGGAAAGCCCGGTACTATAATGGCGACTGTTACCACAACACAAGATGGCAGTTTGCTCGATTCTGCAACATGGGGCGGGACACTTCCCGTTGCAGAGGACGACATACTCATACGACACGTCACGTTCGTAGGTGATGGCGATTCGTTCACATGCGCATCTGTTGATGGTCAGAATACTACTAGGTTGACGATCAATTCAGGAGGGACCATTACGATCAACGGAAACCTTACGGTACTAAATGGAACTGCTGTTGTTGTTGATTCAGGAGGGACACTGACGTGCTCTGGCGATGTTTGGGGTTACGCGGGTTATGGTGGGTACGCTCTTGTCAGTTCGGGCCACATCAACTTAACAGGCGCGTTAAAAGTATTTGTTAATGGACAACCCGGTAAAGCTGTCTCTATTTTAGCAGGGACGGCGGACATAGATTGCGATTTCAACGGGAGTAGTAATAAGGGTACCGCAACACTACTTCGAGTTGACGGTGGGGTAGTCAACTTTAATGTCAAGTCAAACTCGGTACTATCTTCAAACACTGCGAAAACTACCGGGATTGTTGTTACGGGAGGTACGCTTAATCTTACAGGTAACTATATTGTCAGTGCTAGGTCACAATTTTTGGAGCAATTGGGCGGCGTGGTTAACATAAGCGACTTGGTATTGTCCGCGTCGCTTTCACGACCTAGTGCGAGTCCAGGCATATTGTTGCAAGCTGGTACGCTAAACATTATCGACCAGACAATGACCGTACCCTTGGGGGCGTTTATTGATATCGGTATCAGCAAACTCCCATCTGGTGCAACTCCGGTTTTGAATCTTACCGGACTGGAAGTAACAGTATTAGGTCAGTTGCATATTGCAAATACCAGTATCGCAACCATCAACCACGATGCAACAACGGTCATACGTGAATCCGGTGACGGTAAAGCATTGATAACTAACATCACTGGGTTAATCGCAAAGACAGTTGGTAGATTCCCAATTGTCGGCGGTGGAGGCTTTGTTTTATAATGCGTTACCTTGGCGACATTTCTGTAGACGCGATAATTCGCGGATCATTCAACACACGAGTATCTGATGGCACTCCTATCACACTGTCGGGCACGCCGTCTCTAGCGGTTTACCGGGACGCCGGGGTAGCGGAATCCGCAGAGGGTGTGACACTTACGCTCGATTTCGACGGTCTTACAGGTCTGCATCTTTATGCGATTGATACGTCTGCGAATGCGTTTTATCAATCAGGAGCAGATTATAGGGTTGTGATCGCATCCGGTACCGTGGATGGCATTAGCGTAGTGGGTACCGAAGTTGGGCAGTTCTCGATCCAAAACCGGTTCAACGACAGCAACGGCATCACGACTTTATTGGAACGAATCACCGGCCTATTGCAAACCAAAGCCGAAGCCGACACGGATCAAACTGCGGTCATTGCCGCGTTAGGCAATGTGCCTACCGTGGATGAAATCGTTTCTGGAATAAGAGATGATTCTGCTCCATGTAGTCCTAGCAATATTAATTTAACTAGGAAAATTGGTGGCACCCAACCGATCTATATTGCTTGGGCCACAACGGGGGCAACAATCACTGGAACTAAGTCGATTAACGGTGGCCCGTCATCAGCTATCGTTGGTTCTATTGTTGAAATGTCTCCTCAACCAGATTGGGATATTCCAGTCGGACAATTTTGGTATGAGCTTGAATATGATGTTGATGATCGTGTTCTAGAACCAGCTATTGTCGAGCATGAGTTGACTGATGGTTCTGAATCTCAGGTGATTGCTGTGACTATAGTTCGTTAAAACTGATCGCTCCAAAGAAATTGATGATGACCAGCGTCATAAACCTTGACAAACCCATTCATTAACATATTTTCAGTTTCAGTTAAACCGGGATCGAAGATCGGCAATTTTTTGTGCAACTTGTGTTTTTGAAACTGTTGTCTTGAATACTTTGATTTTGCTTTGTAATAAAAGTAATTCGGTTTAGTTGAACCAATATAATTAAACCCATTTGTGCGATATAAATTACCTAAACTATATCGTCTATCAGCAAAGGTCATTATTTTGTCTGGTTTGAATTCTCTCACAAAAAAATTCAAGAGTCTAGAAAATCCGCCCACAACATTGTGTCCTAATTTGTTACAGAATCTCATGATCTCCCATTGATACTTCTTATTCTTAGAAAAGCTCAGATACGCTACGATATCTCCGTCAATCTCTAGAGTGAGATTGATTAGAGAATTTCTATGACCTTGTATATGAGAAGAGTTGACAAATTTCTTAACATCTTCGTTTGATCGTTTGTTTATTGAGCATTTTCTAGCATAAATCCTTTTAGATAATCCTAGTTTATTGGAAATCATACTTGAAATTATTAGAACATTATCCCTTATTTCGTAGTCCCAGAATTGGACTAGTGAATAGTTTCTATTTTCAGCTTCCTCGCTTTTTCTTAAATGTTTTTTCTTTAAGGAATCGTGCCATAAGACATTGTTTTGTCTTAGACCATGCCAATAACAACCATGGATTTCTATTCCAAAATTGAAATCTGATACGTGGATGTCGACTTCATAATCTTTAAAAATCTTTCTGTCATTTATAGAAAGCTTGACATCTGACGGAAACATATCAATTATATTTTGATGAGGGACTGAAATTTTCGACACACAACTAGGACATCCAACAGTCGATCTTAAATGTATATCGGGTGTCTGTTTAAATTCTCCATGTTCAGGGCAGATTATCACAACTTTAGAATAAGAGTTGTGATAATTTGCCTTCGAGTAATCAAATTTGTCCCCATGTACTTCTAGTGACTCGGACACAAATTCATTTATGTCTTTTCTTAGAACGTCTTTCCCGCATTTTTGACACCCCTTTCCATAGATATGATTATGAGGCGATTGTTCAAATTCTCCGTGTTCAAGGCAAATTATCACAACTGGGGTGTTTCTATCAATATAATCTACTACAGAATAGTCGTATTTATTACCATGAACTATTTTGGACTTCGAAATAAACTCATTATCGGATGATTTTCTTCCTGCTTCAGACTTCTTTCTACCACACTTACGACACCCCCTCCCACTAAGGTGATTCGTTGCTGTTTGTTCAAATTCTCCATGTTCAGGGCAAACTATGACAATCTTGGAGTGAGATCCGAGATAATTAGATAAACTGTAGTCATATTTATTGTTATGAGCCTCTGCAGCTCTTTTTATAAATTCTTCGGTGCTAATCATGAATAAAAATCGGAAATTAAAGAGTCTTAATGAATCAATTCCTAATCCAGACCTCAGAAAATATCGACAAAGACTTAATGAGGCTAGAGAAGACTGGAGACGGGTCCAAAAAGATCTGAAGACGAAACACAACGATCAAACTGCTTTATTTTTGGTTTGGCGTACCAGAAACATCGATCTCCTCGATTATGAAGTAGCCGAATCACTAGGTCAAAGCCTCCAATACGTCCGGTTCTACAACCGGGCCAAAATCTTCAAGAAATACCGCCCCAAAGCAAGCCCCTACGATCAGGTCGTCACGGAGACTTGTCTTGCACTCTTCGACGACCCCAAGTGGTTCAACGCTTCTCTAGCCGCCCAAGGCTTCTCAAGCGTCACGGAAGCCACAGGAAAGCCTCACGAGGTGCTTTACGAAGCCATCGAGGCCCTCGGGAACTCCACGATAAGCCCCGTGGACATCGAGATATACCATAAGATATACCATTTGTATATCAAACAGGGCCGGACTATCAAAGAGATCGCCGAGATACTTCGGATCAGTGACCGCTACATCCGAAACTGTCTCTCTAGATACCAGATGCCTTCGTCTTCTAGTAAACTGATCACATATGACCCCCATATCCTAAGGCTCTTCAGGCAGATCAGGTATTACACACCTGATACCGTGCGTTTAAAGAATGATGGAATTGTAATATTGGGTCCTCACAATATCTGTGTGACCATGTCCCCGACCATCAAGAAGAAACAGAGCACTCGATATAAAATCGAAGAGCATGTCGACCATTACAAGTGGCTACCCAAGATCGTCCCGGATTATGATGATCTTGATCCGAATGTCGATTATCCACATTGGACTATTCAATCGATAGTCAGTAACCCAGTTGAAAAGCGGGTTGCTTCTTTAAGATTATTGACTTACGCTTTGAAATGTAAGGGCAGATGGCCGAAGCATCCTGCGGTGACGTTAAAGAGATGCTTAGATAGTGTGATGCAGGAGCCGGTTATCAATTCTGATGATTTTTGGCGTGTGATTGAGCATTATTATGGGAACGATGAGCTTAAGTATTATGCTGAGAAGCCTAATCAGATGTTTCACATCCTTACGGATGCTACTGATGGTGATTATGTTAAAGACAATAAGGTCATAACAAGTAGATCGCTCACTGAGTACCTCTATCGAAAGCGTTTGAGAATTGGCTATTTGAGCCCTGCGAATGTTCAGCGGGCTCTTGAAGGTCTTGGGGTTGTGGGGCCGGTTTTTGATCCGTTTCCTGGTATTGGGTGTTTAGCGATTGCGTGTGCTAGGCTGAAGATTAAATACTATTATGGAGCCGATGATCACTTATTCAATCGAGCGGTTGAAGAAGGGTTCTTGGAAGCGATTGGGCTTGATGCTGAACCGTATGCGGATCAGCCTATCAACTACCTAATCAGCCAAAATTTACCTGTGTCCTGGTACCCGTTTTACGGGAAGAAAGCCAAAATATGGTCCATGGTGAATGGTGGTAACACGTACCATCTAAAGCTAGGTATGCAGGCTTACCGCATTCTGAAGGTATTCAAAGTGGGGAATGCTCTAAGAATGGTGAATTTTCTTCCAAACGAATCTAAATAAATAGACTTTCACTGGAAAAACGATAATGGCAAATCTCCCGAGTTTCAATAACCTATCGGACCAGCAGTCCATTTTGGTGCCAGGCCCCGATGGGGCTACGTCAACGTATCAATATGATTCGCAAACTCGGAGCCTCCAAAGAGCTGATTGCAGTGTAGCAGTCAGCTGTAAGCACGGAGTCACCCACATCGGTGATGATCCAATCCCCGGAGCAACATGCTCAAGCCCCGGATTGATGAGTGCTGACGACAAATGCAAGCTCGATGCCTTCACGGGAACACGAATCGGTGTCCTCGGTTTCATGGGTGCCGGGATGCCAGATGATGGTGGGTTCCTAGAAGGAGACATTATCCTCGCAGCGGGCTCCGACTTCATCACACTCGAACGAGTCGGCAACATCATCCGATGGAACGTCGAAATCCCGGTCCCACTCCGATGCGATTGCTTCACTCCCGGTGCCCGTGTTCGGATGGCAGATGGTACCACAAAAGCCATAGAGGATATCGAGAGGGATGACTACGTAATAACCCATAAGGGGAATATCAAACGTGTCTTGAAAACAATGAGCCACCACCACAATGGTGATATAAAGTATTGGAAAGCCGACAAGCATTCTGGAGAGAATTTCGGTCTAACCATGAACCACCCGGTATATGCGATTCAAAGAGAACACGCATTTTTTGAATCTGGAAAGGTTAGACCGGCAGTAAAAGAAGCTCCATCGTGGATCGAATCAAAAGAAATCGGTCCGGGCGATTTGGTTGTAAGACGCCATAGCCACAACATCGTCGAAGACATCCAAACAATCGACGTTTTGGATCATCTTGACGAGAGTGTGGTCGAAAAGGACGGGATGATTTATCCCGTTCGACCAGACAATCAGACAATTGATGATCTCGCTATCGGTTGCCCTAGATTTATTCCTGTTGATCATAATTTCTTAACATTTTTGGGATACTATGCGGCAGAGGGTTCTGCTGATATCAAAAATGGAGTGAGAATCAATGTCCATTCTGAAGAAATGATTGCTGAGGACATTGGAGGCCATTCCATCAGATTAATCTCTGAATTATTCGGTATCGAACCAGGAATTAACGATAAATCAAACACCCCGAATGGAAAAGAGATCCGATTTAATTGTGTTCCATTGGTGAAGCTGTTTTCTTCATGGTTTGGAAAAAAGAATAATAAAAAATTCCCAGAATGGATAACAAAGCTTCCATTTAACAAACAGAAGAAAATCTTAATAGGATTGATCAGAGGTGATGGATACATCAGCAAACACCGATCTGGTAATATTCGTTTTGAACTTGGAATGGGTTCGAGAAATCTAGTAGATCAATCTTTATTGATGGCTGAGAGATGTGGCTGGGAACCATCTAACCCACAACCTCGGGTTAATAAAGATGGATTTGTTAAGTATATGATGATAGTGGCCTCTTCTGCGGCTCCGGAGCTTTGTGATGCATTTGGTCTACCTCGTGTCGAAAAGAAGCTTTCACGTGAAAGAAAAAGCAACGGAGAAATTTTGAGACGCATTTCGGAGGAGTCTGTTCGCCATTATAATGGCATGGTTTACAACTTCGAGGTTTCTGGTGATAATTCTTACATTGTCGATGGTATAGTTGTTCATAATTGCGACGAATGTGCCGAACTCTTCCTAGTCCAAGACTCCACCGACGTCGATAAAGTTCGACCAAGTAACTGTGCCGGTCGAATCCCAGGCTTGAACGTTTACAATGAATTCAGTTCATACTTAGTGCCACGAAGTGCTGCGATCAACACAGCAGACATCGATGCGATTCTAGGCCAGAAAGATCAATACCCCGCGATGATCTTCAAGCGTTTCAATGATCAACCCGGCTTAGCCGAGTTCCAATTGATTCTGAAAAGAACATCATCGACAGGTCCAACTGCTGAAGTAGGATGGACATTCACACCCGGAACAAGTGGTGTAGTCACCAATGTCTTCGCTATGGGACGTGATGACAGTGGCAATTTGATGCGATTTTCCTTTATCCCAGAAAAAGAGCCTGGGCTATTAGGCGGTCTATTCTATCAAGGCAACTTGATTACCAAGAAAATGGCTGTCATTGTTGGTTACGAAGAGACGGTGATCGAAGATAACCGTTACACACTTCGAGAATGGGACATGGTCAGTAGCATGGCCAAGAAAGATTCTTTCACAGCTCGAAACGTCTGGGAATATCAAAACCCAGAAAATCAAATCAGCGGTACCAACCCACAAAGATTGCAGCTTGATTCACAAAGTCAATTATTGCCTATTGGATCATTAGTCGAACTTTGGGCCTTCACTATTGGTGCAAGTGGAACCGGATCTGCGATTCGTTACTTCTTCTCGAAGCGTCCAGAGCTTGACCCACGAAGCATTTGGGTCACGTTGGATTGTGTTCAATTCGGTAGTGAGCTGATCAGTCGTGACGAATCTGTTGGTGGTACGGCTGGGATTCAGCCTTCTGTCATGGTTTCGGATCTTCGGAATTTCGAGAAATACAATTGGGGTCTCAATGGTTATGATGACCCCTTGATCTACAACACTGTTGATGCAACGAACATCACAGGCGGTGGTTTCGATGTTAACGCTGATTCCCGAGTTCGAATTGACACGGTTCGACCAGGGTTGATAGTCGACGGACCAGCTGGTGACACTAGTGCGTTCCCAGTTCGACCTATTCATTTGTGGTACCGTAGCGGACAACGTGATTCGTACTTCAGAGCTTTAGTTGGTCGACCAGAAAATTCTGACTACACTCCAATCGACCTTCTATTCCGTGCTCCAATCGATAGCTGGGAAACACGTTACGCTTTCGTGACTGACGTGGACCAAGTGGGCGATATTGGTGTGGTTTCGGTTTGCGGAGTTAATTTCACAGACATCCCACCTTTCGGGACCTTGCGAAACTTGACTCCTGGTGATCGACGCGAATTCTCTTTCAACTATTCACGTAAAATCGTCACCATGCAAGGAAGTGCAACTGGCGGTTTTGGTTGCAACCAAATCAGTTTGATCGGTTATGAAGGCGAGCCACAGCCTAATATCGAGCCCGGTGATGTTCTTGAGCTTGTTCACCAAGATTATGATTCGCCTTGTCTGCGAATTGATTGGGAAGTCGAGCCTGCTAGTAATATTCAGAGGGTTCGGTTCCGTACTGGTAATTTGAATACTGGTTTACCATACTCGGACGATATCGGGTCACCGAAAGACGATTTTGTTCGTGGCTTGAATCCTGGTTATGTGACTTCTGCGGTTTATTCCCAAGCCGGTTTCTGGACTGGGATTGGATCAAAGCCACAGACTTCGTTGGATGAATTCTCGATCTATGATGGTGGAGCGGTTCTGGGTGGTGCGGTTGACGAATTCTGGAATGAATTGGAAGTCATGATTCGCGACAATCAATTGTGGATTTGGTGGAACAAATTACTGATCCCGCCAGATCCTACTGCTAATAGTGCTTTGCCGCAGCCGGTGACTATCGATACGCCTTATTACCCGGTAAATAGTGGTAAGGGTAAGCTTGGTCTTCGGATGTTCCCTGGAACACGTGTTCGTGAAGTGGAAATCCAAGGTCAGACTCGCCTGTTCAACGAATTCACCAACGGCAATATCAAGATTGTATGATGAAGCTTCAATTGTTTCTTGGTTTCTTAGGAGCTTATTCTTCCGATAATTGGAAGGTCAGCTTGGTCAAGAAACAATTGGTGAGTACCACGTCTACAGTAATCCCACATGTGGGATATGGTGGATTTGGTTGGATACTCTCGGTAGCCTGTTCTCAAGGCATCAATGATATGAAAGTCGCTCTTTACCGTGGTGAAGAGCTACTTAATACTTCCACATTGGATCATCTTGGTAAGTGTGTTTTAGTACCTAATGGTGGTACTATTGATGATTACCGAGTTGAGATACAAAAAGAGCCGGTGCGTTAGTGCCACCGGCTCTTTCTATTACTGATGCTTTTGTAGCTTTTCGCCGAATTGCTCAAAGTGCTCTTGGGCGTCGAGAGCGACCGAATCGAGAGTGTCATCCAGATCGAATGTTTTCGGGATGACAATCAGATTGGGGTGCTCTTGAGCGATTTCGATCCCTTTCTGGCGAATCACGTCAATGTCGTCTCCCGCAGCCCCGAAATAGGTGCCGTGGTTTTTGACATTTCTCTTGCGATCGACTGAGTATTTGCCGTAGAACAGGATGAATTTTTGAGGCATTTTTATTTCCTTAAGAATTGGGTTATTTACCTGAAGATCCGAAGCCAGCTTCGCCACGTTGACTGTATGGAGACGAAAAATCCTCTATCTCTGTGATGTCTATATGTTCAATGCGATGCAAACAAATTTGGGCTATTCTATCATCTTTTCTAATATTATAGTCTTCATTCGACCTATTTGTCAATATGACCCATACTTGATTGGTATACCCGGCGTCGATTATTCCTCTAAATGGAATGATCCCTTTCAGACCCAAACTGGACCGTCCTTCTATCGTGTAATAATATCCAGGTGGGCAAGCCAGGGCTATCCCAGTAGCAATATTTTTCGTCAATTGTGAGGGGACAACAGCATCTTCGATAGAATATAAATCATATCCAGCATCTGTGCTTCTTGATCTATTCGGCAATCTTGCCTCTGGAATAAGTTTCTTGCATTCCAAACGGACTGGTATTGAGAACAGGTCATTTTTAATATGCGTCAATAGGTCTAGAAAGTCTTCTTCCGATGCGTCATTTTTCGCGGCATTCATCATTTTAGAAGCTAAAACGGCGTTTTCCTTAGTATACCCAAGACTTGGGTCTCGTCTTTCCAGCCACACTGAATTTAGATTTTTACTCCCATATTCAAGACCAATGTTACTATAACAGCACTTACCGTCTTGTTGGTGCCATAATTCGACCAAGAAATCAGAATCAATATCAAATTCTATTCCTAATTTGTTACATCTACTTCTCTTTGTGGACGCAGCCCATTTCATATACCCTTCCAGTGATTCTTTCCTTGAATCATTTAGCTTCTTAGTGTTTTTCTTTGAAGATGGTGTAGTTTGAGCGCACGTTTTGCAATATAAATGAAGACCATCGTGTCGTGCTTTGTTTGACGAAAAACAAGAATATGTCAAGAACATCTGACAATTATTGCACCATTTCAGCTTTGTTCCGTCTTCTCTGACCGAATGGGTCGGACAGGCATGTCTTTGATGTTTATGTCGATATTCTCTAGTGAATGTTTCTTCACATCTCGTACATCTGACATATACCTTCTTATGCGATCCAATGTTCAAGTCAGAGGGGTCAATGTTGAATTTGGATATTGTCTTGTCGACCAGCACTTCAACCGCACCTTTACCATACATATTTCATACCTTTAGATACCAACAGTTCTGAGTCTTTCATCGATTGCTCCGATTGCGATTTTTAGTGCTTCCTGGACGAATGGTTCCCATTCTCCATCATTTCGGACCAATCGCGGATTACAGTAAGTATTGGCCCATTCTGATGTGCGAATGGATTCATAAGTGTTTAAAACGTGATCCATTTTCTCTGTGAAATAATCATCCATGACGTCACGCTTATCACGTTCGGCGGCACGTTTGATGATTTTGTCTTTACCTGACAACACGAAGATAGTTCGATCCATCTTGTGAGTAAGATCTCGGGTGACCGCCAATCTCCAGGATTCACAGAATTCTGAAGGGCCGTAAACTTGGCCGCTAATTGGATTATAACGATCGAAGATAACGATTGGGCTTGTGGTCTCAAACGTGTGGCGGAAGAGGACTTCTTCGGCTAATGCGAATGCTTGTCTGGTGAAAGGTGGCAATTCACTATTTGTGATCTTCTCTCGAAGATGACCGCAAGCGAGTGTTCCACCGGGTCGGCTCACTTTGACAGCTGGTATTTCGCAAAGATGAGCGTATTGGACATTTAGTCGAGCAACAAGTTGCTCCGCTAGAGTAGACTTTCCGGTATAATCCGGGCCTTCTAGAGCTATTAGAATTTGACACCCCTCGGGTTCTTTGGATAACATACTACTTGTCCTTCCGACCAATCGGTTTCTAAAAAGAGATGGGCACCACGGGCTTCAGTCAGATGGATCACGAGATGTCGTGCTTGGCACGCTCCCCGCCAGCTGCTTGTTAAACACAACTGTAATTCCTTGTCTAACAAGAAAAGTTCGCCTTCTCGCATGGCCTGTATTGGATGATCGAACTCTTCTGAGAGAGCCTCTAATGCATCCCGAAGAGCAACAGTGTAACTCTCCCACAAATCACTCTCAAGCACTGTGCATTTAGTTACAGCTTCGCCACTGGTGATGAAATAATCTTTGGGGTCGATCGAAGTGTCGTAAGCTTCTACGATTGGTTCGACCCATTCATAAAGATCGAAGTAGTAACCCTTTGGACGGGGTTTACTATAGTCACCCAGTTTCAATAGTTGATCAGCCATAACGTACTCCTACGAAAAATGCCACCGTAGTATTTACCACGGTGGCATTTTTAGAATCTCAATTCAGCTGAAGTTTACCAGCACTTGGTGAGTTCTTCGACGTTACCCTTGATGATAGCACCAAATGGGTGATCGCCGACAGAGTGTGTCACCGACTCGCCGATGAACTGCTCAGAAACACGCTTTGCGATGGAAGGGAATCGGAAGATCGCTCCTTCAGCAACAATAGCAGGCTTGCGATTGGTGAGCTTTGGCAACTCAACAATGAACATTCCCTTTTGCTGCTTGCTTTCGCTCAGCATAACTTCCAAGCAGACGCTGCCCTTTCCGATGACTGCCAATTCTTCAGCGTCAGCAGCAGCTTCGGCCAAGTAGTAGGTAGTGCCGGTTCGTTTTTGCTTGCCGTTCATCTCAATGACTGTTCGGTAGCTTGGGACCATCTTGCGACACTTGGGGAACTTGGCAACTTGCTTGTTGACGTGTTCCATGATCTTCTTGACGTTCTTCGCGATAGCATCTGGGAGCTTGACGCCTTCGGCTAGGTTGTCGTCATTCTCCATCTTGTGCTTCATGACGTCGCCTTCGTTCTTCATTCCCTTGACGGCGGTTGCTGCGTTTCCGGCCTTCTTGACCTTGCCCTTCTTGATTTCAGGCTTGGTGCTTGGAGGTGCGGAGAGCTGACCGGTCGTCACGGAGTTTTCTTCGACTGCTTCGTCGCATTCTTCGACTTCGGTTTCCATGACCTTATCAGCACCAGTTGGCAATTTGCCCTTGGCACGGCTCACGTCCATTCCTTCGCCGTCGCTGTAGTCAACAGTTGGTTGTGGGGGGCCTTCTTTGATATCGCCCTCATTCACGCCCATACCCTTGTGGTCGACTCGTTTTTCCTTTCCAGGAAAATCATCGGCTTCGGGGTGTTTGTTGCTAAAGTTTTCGCCGTTGTCGCCTTTGCTGTCGCCTTCTCCACCGCCACCAGCACCGGCACTTTCTTCGATGTCGCCATAGCGGTCTTGAGGACCACTAGGACCGGTTTCAACGCTAGGAGCATTGTGAGCACCTTCCATTGGGGCCGGAGCACCCATTGGGGCAGGTGGTACTGGAGCTGGGCCTTGGCCTGGGAGGTCTTCGATACCGACTGTTTGTGGAACTGCTTCTTTGCGGTAGAGTCCATCGCCGACTGGAGTGAAGACGTAGCCTTCGTGATCGCCCATCATCTCTTGGGTGTCATCGAGGCCGGGCTCTTCGTAGCCTTGGTCATCGCAGTGACCGGCGAATCCTTCGTAACTGCAAGTGTCGCCAGCTTCTTCGAGGTAACTCTCGAAGAGGTCTTCCATGGTTAGTTCACCTTCACCTTCGTCGACCATGTCGTTTTCTTTCATGGCGACTGCACCACCATCCATCATTTCAGCAACTTTCTCTTCGAAAGTCATTTGTTCGCCTTCGGCGATGCTGTTTTGGTGGTTGTGCTTGACTGGGCTGGTGTGGCCGTCTTTGGCTTTGGCGTGGCCGGGGACTTTGACACCTTGTGGTTTGTTTTCGACGCCGTTATCATCAATATCGCACATTGCGTCGCTGGTGTTGAAGTCGTCGTCTAGTCCATTCAGGAGCCCGTGGTCGACCATATCCTTATCGCTCTGGCTTTCAACTCCGCAGCAAGCGTCATCGCTATTGCTACGTTGTTGTAAGCCCTTGCCTTCAGGTGCGTCAACAGGTGCTCCATCGATCTGTACGCCGTTGCCAGCGAACTTGGGCTTAAATTTCTTAGCCATTGAGATTTTCCTCTGAAACGGTTTGCAGTTCTATTAACTTTGTTTGATTGAAATCATGAGATTCTATGAATCTGAATCTGCGTAGATCCGGAATTAATAACTTTGGATGAATTGACTGCATTGTAGTAAAGTTTGACAGGTCCACCATTATGTTCCAAAGTCAAAACCTCACCAACGTAAGCCGACCTACTATCCTCAGCTGACTCATAAGACCCCTTATCTAAAAAAGAAGCCATTTTCGTCGACATTCCTATCTTATGTAGAATCGTAACATCCCCACGATAAGAATTATTGATGTTAGAATCAGTGCCCACAATCTGAAACTCGTAAACGCCCCTGTCTAAAGTAATTTTCGTCGCTTTCGTCGGATACGTGATATGAAATTTCGCATCCACCGAAACCAATTCATCTCCCGGAGCTAGCTTAAAAGTGGTGATAGGAGAAAGAGACTGGTTTCGAACCAGCGGAGTATCGAAAGCATCAATAATCGTTTGAGCTATGACTATTATTGAATTATAATTAAGAAAGCCAGTCACAGAACCCGTGCTTTGATTGCCCACATAATAAGCACGGACACTTTCCATGGCCTCAAAAACCTGCCTACCCGTTGGTATCCCAGTGAATTTGAAAGGTACATTATCACCATTTTGAAATAGAGATGTAACACCATTGATGTTGACGGTGTTGCTAGTCTCACCAACCGCAACACCATTCATATTAGACCCAACGAACTCTCCAGGAAAGCTCAGGAAACTAGTGCCAGATGGTAAGCGTTCAACACTGCCATCAAACAAATCGCTAAAATTAGTTCCGATTTCTGCAATGAAATTATTCATAGCAGTGGTGCTAGACGCATTCAAAACAGTCGGTGGAAATCTTAGAACGCTCCTTGCACTAGTGTTATCCGGATTTCGGAATGAAGCACTAATAGCAGCTCGAAAAACAACTTCAGTTGGCTGTGATAACAAGGCATTAAAAACCAATTTAATGGCTTGAGATAATTCGATAACCTCAGGCTGCGTCAATGGCGTATCAAGAGTCCAGATTAAACCGTAGACATCGGTACCAGACTCCACTCCATTTTCACCGTTGCCCCCTCCATTTTCACCGTTACCCCCTCCTCCGCCTCCGCCTCCGTTGCCTCCTCCACCTCCTGACGGTGGGGTGACACCACAATCTGAGTTCGAACCCCCACAATCAAGATCATCATATAATTGTTCCAGTACACCGGTACTTGGACCAGTTTCAGAAGCGTCTTCTCTTGGTCGTATTGTTGCTGCATAATCAGGCTTAGCAGCCGCAGCAGTAGACTCCCAATGCTGACGAAGTTCATTGCTCTTTTTGCGACTCTCACATCGTTCGATAGCACAACATAGTGCAGACTTTTGGCAATCAAACAAATCACTCATCGTTTGAATCCAGAACTTTACAGCGTCTTCATACCCTGTTTTGATAATATCCGCATAACTCGTAGCACGAGTGTGGATAGAATTGACAATTCCTTCCATGTCGAGATAATAAGGAGTCCGTGCGGTGCCCGGATTCGCAACGACGACTGCCCACCAACTTGAGGAACCTGGGGCAAGTGCTATCTTATTAGTCGAAACATTGGGATTACCGACTGGTTGTCTGGTGACGATTAAGTCATATGTCCCATCGGTATTGATCCTAGGTTGGATATTCGTGATACCAGTGGCCCCCACCTGTACGGTATCAATATCCTCGATTTGTAAGGTGTTTTCTATCGGCGGCGTACTTCCAGTAGGACCTTTTCTTCCCCTTGGTCCTGATAAAATATAGTCGTCACCTTTTATACCTTGTTCACCTACGATACCTTGTTCGCCTGTTGCTCCTTTTATACGAAGACGATTGTTTCTAGTAAGAAAGAAACTAAGACGGTTTATGTCTAGAGAAAATCTTATGCCGTAAGTGTTGTCATGGATTTTGATTGGCACAAGAGAATAAGTCGGTGAGGCTGTACCATCTTCATTTTGTTTGATATTGACAAAGCTGTCGACTTTGATATAATTATCTCCAGCCACAAAAGAGATGATTCCACCAGTGATGACTGTACCACAATTATTGGATGTCAGACTAATCGATGGCGGTGGAACAATGAGTGCTTCTAACTTACAGAAGTCCTCTTTTGTCATTAATCCGGGATCGACTTGAGTTGCTTTGGGGACTGTCCCCAGCTTACCTCGATGAACCTTCGAATTCGTAGCTTTGTTATAAACGCTGCCAACTCTATTATTGTTACAGCTGGTCATGAAATAATATCCCACTTCTTACCTGAGACTTGTACTGAGTTAACAGTATTATCTTCGGCTACTGACAATGCTGAAGGACCCGCAGGACTGCAAGGCGTGCATCTTTCAAATGTGATGCCAAATTCAGTTCCAGCAAGTGTGCTTTCGCATCTTGTTAATTGGTTGGCAAGATCACTAAGAATACCACGAGCTTTTGCATCGATTGACTCGATATGAGTTCGGGCTTGCTTCGCCCATTTCTTATCCAACCTAACAATGGTTTGTTCGTAAAGGTTCACTAAACCTTCAATATATTGTTGCAATGCAACGCCTGTGACGGTTGCACAATCTTCTGTTTCATCATCAGAGGATCGGATTAAAAAAGGGGAATCGGGCAAAGGATCACCACTGATTTTATTGAGTGTCCAGTCTTGGAGCCCGGTTATGTCGCAACTTGCGTTATTTAGAGGACCGTCGAATGTTAGAGTTCGGACGATCGGTGGTGCCAGGATTCGTTCGGCACATTCGTTTGGTGCGAGAGAACGATCACTGGTGAGGACTTTAAAAAATGGTCCTTGTTGTCTATCGACGAGTTGGATGTCAACGATTGCTGTTTGGGAGATTGTTGGGATATCTTGGAAAATGATGTCTCGCAGCTCAAGCAATTCAGATGAATCGGGTCCTGGTGCTCCAGTAAATCCTTTAGGTCCGTCGCCAAAGCCATTCTCTCCATCCTCACCCGCTTCTCCTTGCTTACCTCTTCGCCCCTTGGGAGCGGGCAAGTCAATGCAAAGCTTTTCGAGGTAAGATTCTTTAAGCCTAATATCAAATCGCGGCAAAGTCGTGATGTCATTAGAATCTCCACTATATGATACAGTTGTTTCTTCAGCACAGCCTGTTTCGGTACCAAGAACCAACCCCCTAGAACTAAGACAACTAATATCCAACGAATTACTTGTAAGTCTTACATTCCCTTGGACGACTTGTTTATACGGTTTATCAACCACAATCCCAAAAGCACCTGGGAACTGGGCTACAGTGTCAAGCAATAACTTCAACTGCGGGCTGAGCAATCCAGTTTCATTCTCGTCAGCCAAACTTACATTTAGTTTTGGCCCACAGAATTCCCAACTATCTGTTTGAAAATCATATACCCATTGGTTGCCATCACGATCCAAGAATACTTGTCGATCATCCGGATTGTTTGGGAATTTATCCAAATCAATATTAGGCTGATCAATCGCCATTAGGAATTACCATGAATAAAGAAGTAGAAGCTGTAAGGCAGTCATCATCTAATAAACTTTTGCAAAAGAAGGGGGTTACAGGGACCGGAGTCGGCAAAAAATTCGTCAACGGACTACCCACAGATGATGATGCCATATTGGTATTTGTGCAGAAAAAACGATCCAACAACACTGTCCGAACACAAGGTATCGATAATGACATCGTACCAGATGAAATTGATGGAATCCCAACCGACGTAGTGGAGGTGGGCGAAATTCAATTGCAAAAAGGGTTTCGTACAAAAGAAAGACCCATCAAACCAGGCTTCAGCATCAGCCACGAAAACGTCACAGCCGGAACAATCGGCGGACTCTTCTACGACCGAGACGGAGACATAGTCGCCCTAAGTAACTTTCACGTACTTGCAGATGACGGCAAAGCCAAACCCGGAGACGTGATCTATCAACCCGGCACAGCAGACTCCCGAGAAACAATCAAATTCAAAGGATGGACCGACCCCATCCAAAAACACCCCTACATCGGCACACTCAAAAGATTCCACCCACTACAAAGCGGAGTAACCGCAGTCCAAGACTCCGCAATCGCCAAAATCCACCCAGACCTCGTCAGCGGTGGATACATCGACCTAGTATACCCAGAACTCAACAACAGTCTAGCAGGATTTGGCACCATAAACATCGGCGAATCAGCCTACAAATGCGGACGAACCACAGGCTTCACAAACGGACGAGTAATAGCCAAAAACGCCGAATTCCAAATCCCATATGGATTCGGAACTGTCAAATTCACCAACCTGATCCTAACCAACGCCATGAGCCAAGGTGGAGACAGCGTCGGTGGTGAAACAGAATTATATTATAGAGTAAATGACCAGTTGAGATTTGGTACTATTGAAAACATGTATGAAGAGCTAACCGTTAATAAATGGATAACTCATGAAAAGTATGAACCAAAAGAACTAGTGGAAGTTTTGAGCTGTGACTCGACCAGAGCTTTCAAGAAAAATGTTAAAGGAGAATTAACAGAATCAAGCTCTATAAAATGGTATAAGGTAAATTGGTTATATTCTCATCTAACAGACAAAAGACTGTTTAAGATATGGACAAGAGATCATAGAGAAATAGTCATCACTGAAGATCATGGACTATTTGGGGGAACTAATTTAAAAGCTGGTCGCCATGAATTCCCTGAAATACGTGGTTCTGAAATCAATATTGGGGATAATGTCTTAGTGCCATCATCATACGGCAGCGTCGGAAATGGAGAACATCTCGAACTAGACGATGAATTCTGTGTTATTGTGGGATTGTTCTTAGGAGATGGGTCATTTGAGAGAGAAGGTAGGAGGTTCTCCATCTCTTGTGGCGGAAACAAAGCAGTAGAGGAATTTTTGTATAATTACATAAGTTCAAAAGATGAGTATTCGTCTGTATCTCAATTAGCTGTTTCCAGATATGTTGATAATGAGAATTTCGACAGGCATCTACTTGCCCACGAGACTGACGAAAGAATAAATACGATCCATAAAGCTATAAGTAGTTATAAAAATAGAGGATATGACACGCCAAGAAAAATCACTTATATGAACAAAAAAGGCGATGTTTTAATAAGCAACATTAGAATATCGAAGAAGCTTCTGAACCAAGGTTTGCACAATGGCTTTGCCACAAAATCTATACCGAATCACTTCATGACCGGGTCTCTAGATAATTGTAGATCATTGTTAAAGGGGTTGTTTTCAAGCGACGGTGGCCTTAAATTCAAAAAATCAACTAATAATTTTACTATTGCTTTTGGAGCTTCAAACAAAAAATTAGCATCGCAAGTTAGAATATTATTGTGGAGATGTGGCATTTCCTGCTCGATGTCCAATGAATCTGGGGACAATTCTGGATTTAAAAAGACTGCAAGTCCTTATCGAGTCGTAATAGCCAGCAAAAACGATTTGCAGAAGTTTCTTGATGAAATAGGACTCATTGGTCACGAAAAAAGAGTGATCAGAGCTGAAGAACAGCTGCAAAGAATGAATGGGCTAAATCATTATGAGTTAACTTCTAAAACTGTAAGAGGAATAGAAGAACAATTCATAAAGAGAAAAGTGTACGATTTGTCTGTGGAGGGAGAAAAATTTATAGCAAATGGATTTGTGTGCCATAATTCCGGAAGCCTCGGAATCAACAAGAAAATGGAAGCTTTCGGACTACTATTCGCCGGTAGCCCCAAAGTAACCCTATTCAACGAAATCGGCCCAATCGTTCAATACTACGGTTTACGGCCAATGAATGAGCCAGAAGAAAACAACGAAAGCTGGCAAAAGTACAACTGGAGAAAAGCAACGACCGATGGACAAATCATATTCGAAGACGAATACGTCACATTCCGAGACAATGCACACCACCATTGTTACATCGAAACGTCAGCCAAAGGCAAGACTAACTTCTCAGCCTACCTCAACAAAGGGACCGACCAAGGCACTTCATGGGGTATCGGGCTCACATTGATATTCGCTACCACCAAACTGAAGATCAACCTTCGGTTCAGAAGCGGCTACGGTGTCTACGTGAATGACCGAAAAGATCTGTCCATCGGGAAAGTCAAGCCACGAACCAAGTACACCGTAGGATTCTTCAAAGAGGGCGACACTTGGGTCGGAACGGTGCAACCCGAAAACGGACGAATCATGCGGGTGCTCGAACTCCCAGCAAGCACAGTGGGAGGCGACCCGCAAATGGTCAGAATAGGAAAGACCGGTGACAATCACGGACCAAAAGATTGGTCACGAGCCAAACAGAAATCCGGTGCGGTTGGCAACTGTCATATGCTCGATTTCAATATGAGCTAATCACCCGTCACCACACATAATCTGCATACAATAGTCTGAGCCCGTCTCTTCAATCAGAAACTCCATCAATTTACCCTGATCGACGGGCTCGGACATTTCTTGAAGGCTTTGAGCGTACTCACGCACAGCTAGAGCCTCATCACCCTGCACCACGATAGAGAGTTCGTGGTTTGGCGAATTGGTGAAATTACGGCTCCCAACGATCGCAATCGCTTTATCACCGTTCCAGAATACGGCCACCTTACTATGAAGGCTTCGCAATACGTTCCATTTCAGATTCGGGAAATACTCACGATGAGTGTCAATCCGAATTGTCCGTCTAGCGTATGCCGCTAAACAATGACGACATTGCCCGTCGTTCACGTCTTTAGGGTGTGAGGAATAGTACCCGTGAACGCCGATGACCATATTGAGATCAGGATGGTCTTTTACATCGTTAAGAAAATCGTATTCCTTGCTGGGATACTTATGATTGATGTTCCCATCGAAACCGATACTAGCAAAGACACCAAAGCTCGTGATGATGCCGTGATTAGAGGCACGGGCCACGGCACCGAGAAACTTGTAATAGTCTTCAGGAGTCTTCAGTAGCATTAGTGGGATTCTCATTCAGTACAGGTGTTGGTTGTTCTTCAATAACACGCTGAATGATCCCCTGTTGCTTGGCATACCATAGGTACCAAATAATCTGACGAACCCCGATTATCTTAACCATATGCATCGCCACTTCGGTGATACCTTCGATACATTCGTCGCGAGTCTTTGGGTCTTCGATGTACTTGCCAACTATCCCAACAATCCGTTCACGAATGATTCTTTTGATTATTCTTTCACCTATCACAATTCAGACTCATTTCTAAAGTATAAGCTTGTTGATAAAGATCACGAAGCTTATCGATAAGCCCCGCACGTCGCATTGATTTAAACGCCAAATTATCCGGACTCATCTCACCGGCTTTATCAAGACCGGCTTGACGCATTTTCTTGAGTTTGGCCTTAAGCTTGGTGATATACTCCATAGCCTCATCAGGCTTTCGAGCCACCAAATCGGTTGCGTGCTTTACACCACGTTCGAGGTAGCTGATTTTGTATTCAATGTAACCAACGTCAATGTTCACATCACCGAACTTTTCTGGCATCTGAATCCAATCATCATTCAAGACAGAATAGACACCAGCTGCATGATGTGGTTGATTCACATCCTGGACGTAAAGCTCTACCTCATGCCCACAAATGAACTGTTCGCGGTTCTTCCCCCAGACCACCTTGGCCAGATCGTAATAATCTCGAAGAATTTCGTTGTCGTCGTTGATCTCGTCGAATGCAGCAAGAATATGGAGATCGAGATCACTGCTCGGAAGCCAATAGTAGCCAGCCATACTGCCCGTGAAGGTGATGTCTTTGACTACTCGCATATCAACATCGAATTCTTCGATGAATGCTTTAGCGGCTTTCAGCATTTGTTCTCGCACAGCTGGCCGTAGATCCATATTATCCCATACTTGGGGACTTAATGGGCGTGGCTCAAAATCTGCTTGATCGACAACGGGCATAGGTCTTATCCGTGATGAATATTATCAATTACATCCATCATATTTTCGATCCAGACAGCAGTATGTTTCCCATACTCCAAATCGGTAAGGATCAGATAAGACAAGTCTTTGCATTTGTCTTGCAATTCTTCAATGGTCCCATCATTTTCGATCACATAAGTACACATGTTGGCGTCGTATTCTTGAGACTCATCGTGCGATGTTCCTGGACGATTGATCCAGATTGCAACGTCTACAATGTAATCAAGACACCTTTGGAACTGATCGGTGCGGCGAATACCAGTCAAAACCTGATTGCCATCTTCGACAGCCTTGGCATAGAGCCCGACACCAAGGTGTCCGTAATTCATGTTGAAATGCTCGATGTAAGCAACCCAGTCCATCCGACGATTTCGGCGGTCTGTGTGGAAGTCTTGCTTACTAGGATAATAATCAGGCTCGATTATAATGTCTTTGATGGGGCGTTGTAGATTACTCTTACTCCACCATCCGTCTTGGATCTCTTTCCACCACGGATCTACAACACACGCACTGGTAGATTGTAGGTACGGAATACCCAAGTATTTGGAAAAGAATAGTGCTGCTGTATCTTTCCCACATTCCCCATCACCACTAATGGAGATGACAAATTTCCCGTCCCACATAATATTTCTCGCTTGAGGTATAAAAAAGAAGCCCGCTTATTTAACACAAACGGGCTTCTTCAAATCAGTCTTCAATCAACCTCAGTCCTCGGATTCAGGCTTCGGCTTGGGCTTAGCTCGTGATTTCCGCTTGGGCTTTGGCTTTTCTGCCTGCGTTTCAACCATAGGCTCTTCGACTGGAGGCTCTTCGACTGGAGGCTCTTCAGCCGGTGGCTCTTCGACTGGAGGCTCTTCGACTGGAGGCTCTTCTGCCGGTGGCTCTTCTGCCGGAGGCTCTTCAGCCGGTGGGTCTTCTGCCGGAGGCTCTTCAGCCGGTGGGTCTTCAGCCGGTGGGTCTTCAGCTGGAGGCTCTTCAGCCGGTGGGTCTTCGACTGGAGGCTCTTCGA
>Ga0136601_1000050_pt1 | contig 56994 bp, 46 predicted proteins | sample AntRauMFilla2699_FD_181020 | JGI IMG/M metagenome (GOLD analysis project Ga0136601, IMG submission 181020) | Saline lake microbial communities from Rauer Islands, Antarctica - Metagenome Filla 2 #699 | ecosystem: Environmental > Aquatic > Non-marine Saline and Alkaline > Saline | place...
CATCTGGACAAGATTCAGTTACCTACCTCCTTAACTTTGATGGCAAGACTGACAAAGATTGTCGAGCAGTAGTTACGAAAAAGTCTACACCGACACCAAAGACACCAGTCTGTACCTCATTCTCAGCTAACAAAAGCGAAGCAAGCCCTGGTGACCGAATCGAGCTGGACTGGGATACCACAAATGCTCAGACAGTGAAGTTGTACCCTGGCGGGAGTACAGTGGCAGCTGATGGGCCAACAACAGTGACGTTCCCATCTGGACAAGATTCAGTTACCTACCTCCTTAACTTTGATGGCAAGACTGACAAAGATTGTCGAGCAGTAGTTACGAAAAAGTCTACACCGACACCAAAACACCCACGATGTGACTTCTTCAGAATCAACGAGTCAACGGTAGAACCAAATGACCTGATTACTCTCGAATGGGGCACAACTAACACCTCAAACGTGTCGATCACTCGCATTGGTGATGTAAGTAACGATGGTCCTACAACTGTTGATGCTCCAGATACTAACGGTACCTACACCTATACCCTCAGAATTGATGGTAAAGACACGAGTTGTCGAGACATAGTAAAAGTAGAGAAGGAAACGGTTGAGAAACACCCACGATGTGACTTCTTCCGAGCCGACGATACACGTATCGACGAAGGAGATGATGTTACCCTTGAGTGGGGAACAACCAATGCTGACGATGTACGCATTAACCAAGGCATCGGATCAGTAGCTGACGATGGAGACTACACCGTAAACAACCTCCGCCGAGATACCACGTTCATCCTTACCGTTGAACGAGATGGTGAAGAGGTTGAGTGTAGAGAAACGGTGCGAGTAGATGAAGATGATGATAGCACCAGCTCGCGACCACGACCATACTGTGATCTTGATATCTCAGATGATCGTATCAGAGTAGGTGAAGAGGTAACGCTCGAGTGGCGTACCTGGAATACTGACGAAGTCGTACTTGAAGATAGTGAAGGAAATGTCCTCATTGACTCTGATGATAAAGACGACCTTGATAGTGAGATCACTATCCGACCGACACAAGACCTAACGTTCACCCTTAATGCTATCGATGGTCGTCTAGATCGTGAATGTGAAGTAGATGTTGAGGTAAGTGGTGACGCTGTAACAGTGACAGAAACTCGACGACAGCTTCCAACGGTTGCTGGTATCTCACTTACACAAGTGCCATACACAGGATTTGAAGCTGGCCCAATGCTCACGCTGATCTTCTACGCACTCTTGGCAGCTTGGGGACTCTTCGTAGCGTACATTGTGGCACTACGTAAGGGTATGATCAGCGGTGTTTCATTTGCTGCAAATGATACTAACAATGAGTTCGATACAGTCACTGCAGAAACTGCTACATCGGCTCCTGACACCAATGACTACGTTGCTCAGAGTGTACCCATACCAACTGCTGACGTCCCATCAAATCTGCCAACTGCAGCTACGATGGCGGCGCCTGTAGTAGGGTATGCAGCTGCACACGCTGTCATGACCGAAGAAGTTGACTCTTCACTTGCTGAGCTTGAGAATATGGCTCATGAGCAAAAAGCCCTCTTCTCTTCAGATGCAATGCGACACTTTACGTCAGTTGTATCCGAAGCAGAGCAAGCTATCGAGCTTACGAAAGTGATCGCTGAAGCTAAAGGTACCTTCCCTAACGAAGACGGTTGGGTAGTTATCAACCTCTCACGACTGGAATCACTTATGGAAACACCAGCTGCTCCAGAGAGTATGGACACTGCTCCTACAACTGCTGGTTCACTGGCTGAGGCAATTGTGACCGGAAACGTAGTGGCGGCGTACCAAATGATCGCTCATCGTCCAATGATTGCTCTTGCAGACGCTGCGGCAGAGCTCGACACACTCGTGCGAGTACGAAACGGCGCTGATGAGACCGTTTCTGAGTTACTCACTTCGGAAACTGCTCACCTAACGGATGAACAGATTCGGAGTGCAGTACAAGCTTTAACCTCAGCTCTCGATGGTACCTACTCTTCTGAAGAAGAAGCAGTGAAGATGTCTATCTTAAAGGCTGTGAAAGCAGTTGCGTAACTGATTGAAGAGATGTACACGCACGAAAAACCGCTCCTCTTGGGGAGCGGTTTTTCGTGCGTTAAAAGGTGAAAGGCCGCCTGTTCAAGGCGAAAGGCCGCGCTCACGCGGCCCCTTGACTGTTACGTATTCGAACGAAGTAGATCTGTTCGTCCACTTCTTCAATTCTCACTTGTTCATCTTCTTTAGATTGGTGAAGAGTGAGTACCAATCGGTAGATGTGATTTTTGCGATGTTTGCCTTGTGTATCGGAGGGTGCGAGCATCCGACCATCTCTTCTGAGGATCCGTATTGTTTCCTGGTGGACCACAATAGTTTTCATGATTCGTACCGCATTCTTGGACATAGTTCCTCCACGCCTAAACTTTCCAGCGGCACTATAGCAAGGATATGACATTGTGCAAATTGGGGATAGAAAACTGGCCGGCGCCACAGGCGCCGGCCAGTTTTACCAACACCCCCTACTTTTATAGCTACATTAATAACACTCAAACCTTCCAATCGGTTGGAAGGTTTGAGTGTGTTTGCTGAGTGGGCACTTTGCCACTTATAGCTCGCCTTGAAGTTTTGCTCCCAGTTCTGTAAGTGGCAAAACGGTGGAGTCACCGGTGTCGCGACTTTCTAAGGTGACTGTGTTGTCAGCAACTTCCTTATCACCAAGGACGATAAAGTAGGGTAGCTTGGCGTGCTTAGCAGTCCGGATTTTTTTACCCATAGAATCATTCTCGTCATACAACTCGACTCGAAAACCGGCGCTATGAAGTGTCGCTGCCACTTCTTTAGCGTACTCGTGGTGTGCGTCAGCGACTGGAATCACGGCGAGTTGTACGGGGGAGAACCGAAGTGGGAACTTACCCGCGCAGTGTTCAATAAGGACGGCAGTAAAGCGTTCAAGGGAGCCAGCAATCGCAGCGTGGATCATTACGACTGGTTCCTTGTCACCGTGTTCGTTCACGCACGCGAGTTTGAAACGCTCTGGCATGAGACGATCGAGCTGGATAGTGGCGACTTGGTGAGTACGACCGATCGAGTCTTTGGCCATAAAGTCGAGCTTTGGAGCGTAGAATGAGGCTTCGCCGATACCGATAAAGTAGTCAGCTTGTCGATCTTCTGCTACTTGCTTCATGAGGGCTTCGGTTTCCTCCCAGGTGGCTGGGTCACCGAGATATTTATCGGGAGCTTCGGGGTCGCTAAACGATAGTCGGACCTGGAGATCAAACCCAAATTTTTCATAAAAGTCATTCACGATGTCCCAAATAGCTTCTATTTCGTCGCGTAGTTGCGATTCACGGCAAAAGACGTGCGCATCGTCCTGTGTGATCGACAGCACGCGCGTTAGTCCAGCGAGTTCGCCAGACTGTTCGGCGCGATACACCATAGTAGTTTCAGCGTAGCGCTGCGGAAGGTCTTTGTATGAACGAAGCTCTGAGTCGAAGATCTGGGTATGATGCGGGCAGTTCATTGGTTTCAGTACGTATTCTTCATGATCGTCGGCATCTTCTTTGGCGCGCACTTTAAAGAGATCTTCACTATACTTGTTCCAGTGACCAGAGGTTTCGTAGAGTGATTTTTTTGCGAGGTGGGGGATAGTGACATGCTGGTAGCCTTTTTGGTGTCGCAGCTCCTGCACAAAGGCGTCGATCTCCTGTCTCAAAATAGTGCCTTTTGGTGACCACAGTGGTAAGCCTGGTCCTACTAGTTCTGAAAAGGAAAAGAGACCAAGTTCTTTTCCTAGTTTACGGTGGTCGCGTTTCTTAGCCTCTTCAAGTTGCGCCAGGTAGGCGTCCAGCTCTTCTTTGTTATCAAAGGCTAGTCCATAGATACGGGTGAGCATCGTATTCTTCTCATCGCCGCGCCAGTAGGCGCCGGCGATCTTATCAAGCTTGAAACTGTCGGCAACGATCTCTTCGGCTGGGTTTTCACTATGACCACCGCGACAGAGGTCGGTAAACTCAGCTTTAGTACCAACACCGGCTGTGTAGAGAGTAATGACCTCATCTTTATTGTCGATTTCTTCAATCAGTTCGAGTTTATAGGGGTTATCCTTAAATGCCTCTCGAGCCTCGTCGGCTGAGACTTCTTTATGCTCAAAGCTAGTCCACTGACCAAGCTGTTTTTTCATCCCTTTTTGAATTTTCTTAAGGTCTTCGTCACCAGGAGCCTCGCCACCAGAAAAGTCGATATCGTAGTAAAAGCCATTTTCGATGGCGGGACCCAGGGTAAGCTTAGCGTGTGGGTAGAGGTCAATGACTGCTTTGGCGAGTAAGTGGGCTAGGGTGTGTCGTTTGCACTCCAGAGTATAAGTATGTTCGAGTTGTTGTGACATACAATAGATTGGTTAATCTCAGAATGAGATAATGAGTAATATAAATAAAACGTCCGAGCAAAAATACGACAAGGTCGAATTTTTACTCGGACGATCTAGTGACCGCGGTTCCACCGGGCTTTCAGTGAGTGTACTCACTGACTCTTTTGACTGTGATCAGATTAGAAGAAGGAGGTTCTTGCGCGGCGGCTTCGCCGCCGCGCCAGTGGTTGGTAGCCACCGCAATTTCTGATACATCTATCCTACGCTGTTCATAAAAAAAGTCAAAAAAAACCGCGCGCCCGAATGAAGAGGGCGCGACGTTGCTTCAAAAGCGATAACGATCCTTCGCAGTGCTGTAGCAAAAGCTCTTCTAGGTTTTGCTCAGCTAACAGTAAAGCTCTTGCTTTGCGTCTGAAATCAGATCTCACTTCCGGACTGAGGTTATCCTGCAACTCATATCCAAGCCGTGCTGCAGACCGATGTAGGAACTTCGTGGTGTCATCAGATGTACGCATGTCTTACTCCCTGATCAGTGCCGTCATCAAAACTACCCAAAAACTGTTGTGTGGTCAAGCGGTTTTGAAGTAGTTTCATTCGGTGCCAAGACCTTTATCTTATCAACCAAAATACTTGGTTCGTCGTTGCGGATACTGAGTTTGCCCTTAATTGCCACACAGGTGCCAGGTACCAGGAGCTCTTTGTTGGTCTGGAAGACTTCTGGGAAGGTAACCATTTCGATCTGGTCGGTTTGGTTTGCGAGCTGGACAAAGGCCATGCGGTCGCCCTTTTTCGTGAGGAGTTCACGCACGTGCTCGATCATGCCGGCGGTAACCACTTCACCTTTCATCTTAACGATGGCGATTTCCTGTTTTTCTTCCACAGCTTGCTTGATGTCACCGATCTTCACACGCTTATCGAGCTCGGCCTGGAATTGCTCCAAGGGGTGGCCAGACACGTAGACGCCAAGCAGTTCACGTTCCCAGATAAGTTTTTGCTCTTTCGAGATCGGCTCGCTTTCGTCGAGACGGAGCTCATTGATGGCGGTGTCGATGCCGCCAAAGAGTGAGTCTTGGTTAGCGGCCTTGCCGGCGACGTGTTCTTTGTTGTAGGCGAGTAGGTTGTCGATGTTGTGGTACATCTCACCCCGTTCGCCAAAACTCTTCAAGGCGCCGACTTTAACGAGGGCTTCAAGCGACTTACGGTTGAGGTTTTTGTCGTTGATACGGGAGAGGAAGTCAGAGAGGGAAATGAAGTGGCCGTTTTGTTCACGTTCTTCAATGATCGCAAGTGCGATTCCTTCACCAAAGTTTTTGATAGTAGTGAGTCCAAAGCGGATCGCGGCGTCTTTTTCCGTGTCTTTACTATCGTAGACTACAGTAAACTCAGAGAAGGATTCGTTGAGATCTGGTGGTAACACCTCGATACCCATACGGTCGCACTCGTGGATGATCTCAGCGATCTTGTCGGTGTCGCCTGAGTCGGCCGTGAGAACGGCAGACATATACTCGTGGGGGTAGTTGGCCTTCATGTAGGCAGTCTGGTAGGCGACGCGGCCGTAGCTGGCGGCGTGAGCTTTGTTAAACCCGTACGCAGCAAATGGCTCGATAAGCGCCCACAGCTTATCGGCTTGCTGTTGGGTGAGCTTACCAAAACTAAGGAACCCTTCCATGAGTTTTTCTTTTTCGGCTTCCATTACTTCGGGCACTTTTTTACCCATCGCTTTACGCAGTTTGTCAGCATCGAGCCAGCTGTAGCCAGCGAGCTCGATAGCGATCATCATGACGTCATCCTGATAGGTGATCACTCCGTAAGAACGATCGAGGATTTTCTCTAAGCGAGGGTCGAGGTAGGTGACAAGGGTTGGGTTATGCTTACGCTCGATGTACGTCGGGATCATTTCCATCGGGCCGGGACGATACAGCGCTACCATGGCGTTGATGTCGTGGATGGTACTCGGCTTGAGTTGCTTTAAGAAGGAGGTCATGCCAGTACCATTGAGCTGAAAGAGACCCATGGTCTGACCACTGGCGAGCACTCTAAATGTCTTTGGGTCATCGAGCGGGATGTTTTCGATGTCGACTTCAACACCGTGGTTGTCTTTTACACGTTCAACAGCGTCGGCGAGAATGGCGAGGTTTTTGATGCCGAGGAAGTCAAATTTTAAAAGGCCAACACCGTCCTCGCCGACGCTGCGCATTTCGTACTGTGTAATGAATTTACCAGTTTTGGAGTCGATCTGGATCGGGACGTATTGGTCAAGCGGCTCAGGAGCAATCACGACGCCAGCCGCGTGTACACCCACGTGACGAGCTCGCCCTTCGATCTTTTTAGCGAGGTCGATCACCTCTCGAGACTCTTGGTCTTGTTTGTATAGTTTTTGAAGATCAGGCTCGATCTCAAGTGCGCGGTCGATTGTCATGGCAAACCCCTGACTCCCCATCGGGATGAGCTTGGCGATGCGATCACCAGTTGAGTAGGGGTGACCAAGCGCACGCGCGACGTCACGCACCGCCGCTCGCGCCATCATAGTTCCGAAGGTGCCGATCTGGGCCACTTTGTCTTCGCCATATTTATCTTTAGCATAGGCGATGATCTCGTCGCGCCGATTATCGGCGAAGTCCATGTCGATGTCAGGAGCCGAGGGACGTTCAGGATTGAGGAAGCGTTCGAAGGGAAGTCGATACTCGAGTGGATCAACGTTGGTGATCCCGAGGACGTAGGTAGCGTAGGAGCCAGCGACTGAACCACGGATAGTCGTTAAAATGCCACGATCGCGTGCCTCCCGAAGCAGGTCCCCAACGGCCAAAAAATAGGTCGCATACCCCTTGGTTTTGATGACATCGAGTTCATAGTCGAGGCGCTCTTTCACGGTTGGGTCGTCAAGATTGTGTCCGCGCCACGCTACGCCGTTGTACGCCATGTCCTTTAACTCATCATCGGGTGTCTTGCCGCTTTCGATAATGTAGTTGGGGAATTTCCACGCTTCCTGACCGAGCGTGATATGGACATTGCAGGCATCAGCAATGTTGACTGTGTTCGCAAGCGCTTCTGGTGTGTCGGCAAAGCGTTCTTTCATCTGCGCTTGAGTAGTGAACGAGAAATCTTCAGCTCGTTCTTCTTCTGCATCGACAACGCCACCGTTTTGGATCTTGATCATGGCTTCCCGAGCCACGGCGTCGTCTTTTCTCATGTAGTAGACGTCCTGAGCAGCCACTAAGGGAGTGTTGGTTTTTCGAGCCAGATCTTTTATCTTGCTTTGCAGCTCAGTGTGGTCGAGCATCTGCGGATGGTGGGAGATCTCGAGGTAAAGGTTCTCACCGTACACACTCTTGTACCAGTCGAGCTCTGCTTCGGCTTTTTCCTGGTCACCATTCTTTAGGTGTTGCGTGGTCTCGCCAGCAAAGGAGGGGAGGATGCAAATAAGATCGCTCGCCAGCATTTTGAGCAAGTCATGGTCTACTCTTGGTTTGTAATAAAAACCTTCAGTGTTGGAGACGGTTACTAGTTTTATAAGGTTTTTGTAGCCATCATTGTCTTTTGCGAGCAGTACGAGCCGAGCGCGCGGTTTGTCGATCGGTTCTTTGAGAAAACGAGTCCGTGGCGCAACGTAAGCGTCGATACCAATGATCGGCTTGATTCCTTCGCGTTCGCAGGCTTGGTAGTGGTCAATAGCACCATAGAGGGCGCCGTTGTCTGTGAGGGCGAGGGCAGTTTGCCCGTCGGCGGCAGCTGCTGCTACCAGTTCTTTAGGAGTGGGAATAGCACCAAGTAGTGAGTAGTGACTATGGACGTGAAGATGGACGAAGTCAGAGGTGGGTTTCAGCGTATCGGACATGATGAAGGTAGTATAGCAAATATAAGTGCTATAGTTGTGCACATGAAATCGTGGCAGGTCGGTGTAGACGAAGTGGGGCGAGGACCGCTAGCGGGGCCGGTCGCCGTGGGGGTGGTGCGGACACCGGGCAGTTTTTGCTTTGCGCAAAAACTGCCCGGCGTCACCGACTCTAAGAAACTCACAGAAATGAAACGGGAGGAAATCTACAAACAAGCTTATCAGCTGCGCAGACAAGGTGAACTTAACTGGTCGATAGCGATGATGCCAGCGGGACAGATAGATAGAAAAGGCATACAGTGGGCGATACGGGCAGCGCTTGCACGCGGCCTGGGCCGCGTGCAAGCGCTGCCAAATGACCATCTCCTCCTTGACGGTGGCCTCTATGCTCCAGAACATTTTTTACACCAAACAACGATCATCAAAGGCGATGTAAAGGAGGAGACCATTGGTCTCGCCTCGATTGTAGCCAAAGTCACCCGCGATCGGTATATGACCGCAAGAGGGCATCTCGCTGCTTACGCTCAGTATGACTTCGCTACTCACAAAGGCTACGGCACCAAAGCCCATCGAGCGGCCATAGCAAAGTATGGTCTTTCCCCAGAACACCGCGTTAGCTATTGTAAAAATATCACTTTGTTGTAGGATGTTTGAGTCTTGCGATTGACTCTAGCCCCACTCTCTTGTGCTTACAAAGAAACTTAGATGCCGAGAGGGGGCAGTATGAACACTCAAGAGACCAAGCAGATGCACTCACCCTGCGATGCATGCGAGCACTGCTGTTGCGGACCATTTGTGGTGTGGAACGATCAAATGTTCCCAGTTCAAGTGAAACACATCGGTAACAAGACAGCCTGTCGGCACATCGGCTGTCCGCACAGCAAGCTTCGTGAAGAAGCAGTTCGTAACCAGTCTCGTAGAGCTGCTTGAACTTACAGGGCGGAGATCTTATCTTTGCAAAACGTCCTGTGTGGCCGGTGCCTCGTGCGCCGGCCTTTTTTTCTTTTATACTTGTATCAAGTGTTCCATTTTAGAGCAGTCAACGCAATAATTTTATAGGTCCAGGAATTTGCTTTAGGAATAAGCAAATTCGGACATAAATTCAACATAGTCGCTGAAAGCTCCTTGTTTCATTCACTATTGCAATTTTACCCGTATTTGCTATAGTTCTGGCCACTAACGCACAAGCTAAGTAAATGTATATATGGTAATCCGAATGCGACATACGCGGGCTCACACCAAGAACCGTCGTTCACATCACGCTCTTACTGCTCCTTCTATGGCAGTTTGTTCAAACTGTAGTGCTCAGCACCGTCCACATCATATGTGCCTCGAGTGTGGCTTCTACAAAGGTCGTCAGGTTATGGACCTTAAGGCACAAAAAGACGCCCGCGAAGCCCGTATGCAGGCCAAACGTGAAGCTATCCGCGGCGAGGAACAATCTGTAGACACCTCGGAAGCTGAAACAGTCTCAGCCGCAGAACCGCAGGCAGAGAAGGACAGCAAGTAGTGTAATCCCCAAAACATCCGGCTATTGCCGGATGTTTTGCTTTACGGAAATGCTATACTGTACGGCAGTACTATCAGTAGTTCAGACAGTTCATTTATGGCGAATCGACATTTATCTCGTTCAATTGTTCTCCAAACCCTTTTTGAAGGGGATATAAACGCTATTGAAAGAAAAGAGATTGACGAAGTGTTGGATCGTAACGTATCTGAGTTTGCTCCTAACAAAACCGACGCACCCTTTATGGAGAAGCTGCTCGGGGGAGTGTTAGCTAAACAGCCTGAACTCGACTTAGTGATCGAGAAAGCGGCTCCTGACTGGCCAATTGATCGGATCTCTCCAGTCGATCGCAACATCTTGCGTCTTGGTCTCTACGAGCTCTTGTTTGCTGACCGTAAAGAAGTGCCAGCGAAAGTGGCGATCAACGAAGCGATTGAGCTCGCCAAGCAGTTCGGCGGCGATAACAGTAGCCGTTTTGTAAACGGCGTCCTTGGCGCAGTTTATAAAGAGATCGGCGAGCCTGGAAAAGACGAGCAAGGACAAAAGCCAAAGAAAAATATCCCGTATGAAGAGATGCCTATTCAGCGTTTATCGGGAGCTGTGGTGTATGCAGAGCACGAAGGGCAACTCTTCTTTGCGCTGGTACACGACATCTTTGGCCACTGGACGCTCTCAAAAGGAAAGATTGAAGATAATGAAAGCATTGAAGAAGGCGCGATCCGCGAGATTCACGAAGAGATTGGGCTTACTATGGAGATCGAGTCTGAACTGGGTAAAAACGAGTATATTGCTTCCCATCCTGAACTAGGAAAGGTACGTAAGCAAGTCACCTACTTCCTGGGTAAATCACCATATAGCGATATTGTGCTTGAAAATAAAGGTGGTCTCGATGATGCAAAGTGGTTTAAAGTAACCGATATCCTCGATCTTAACTTCTACGAAGACATTTTACCGATCGTGACAAAAGCGGTGACGATGCTCGTTTCGAGAAAGAGTTAGAGTGCTGCAAAATTATAAAAACTATGTATAGTACGTAGTAACGTGTCATTACATAGCAGCTGACGTCGTAACGTCCATTGCTATGTGAGAGTGCACGCAAGATAAATAACTTTATTTCTATGACAGACTATAGTAGTGAGCTTAATATTCCGAAGCTTGAGACAGTGTTGGAACATACCTTCATTGATAAAATACATTTGCTTACTGCCATGACGCACCGTTCGTACTTAAACGAGCACCGTGAGGCCGAGCAAGATCATAATGAACGCATGGAGTTTTTAGGTGATGCAGTATTGGAGTTGGTGGTGACTGACTACTTGTTTCATAAGTACCCCGATAAACCGGAAGGTGAACTGACAGCGGTTCGGGCAGCGCTGGTGAACACCGTGTCGCTGTCGGAGTCTGCGCAAAAGCTGGGCATCAACGATTTTCTACTGATGTCCAAAGGAGAAGCCAAAGATACTGGTCGAGCTCGCCAATACATTTTGGCCAATACGTTTGAATCGATCATTGGAGCCTTGTACCTCGATCAGGGTTATGAGGTGGCGAAGGAATTTATTGCTACCCATCTCTTTCCTAAAACAGAGGTGATAGTTGAAAAGCGACTGTGGCAAGACGCCAAAAGCCGGTTTCAAGAGTTGGCACAGGAGAACGCTAGTGTTACCCCCACGTATGAGCTCGTCTCCCAGGAGGGTCCTGACCATGATCGAGAGTTTACGGTCGGAGTGTTCTTAGGTAAAGACAAGGTAGCGGAAGGGAAAGGTCGCGCGAAACAAGAAGCCGAACAACAAGCAGCCGAGGCCGCTATTGAAGCCAAAGGTTGGTAAGTGACCCAATGTCACGTACCAAAAAGTTGCCTAATTGCTTGGAACTAGTGAACAAACTACCGACAACCTGCACTGCTCCAGTATGGAGGGGTGTCATTGTGGAGAGTGGGAAACGTTACTCGCTTTAATGTGTTGCTTTAAAGCGAGTAGGACATGCTACAATTCCTACATGTTTATTCGTGCTACTAACAAAGGTTTTACCCTTATAGAACTATTAGTTTCGATCGCTATTATTACAATGTTGGCGACAGTAGTAACTATTACGGCTTCGGCTGCACGTGAGAAAGCTCGAGACACTCAGCGAGTAAATGATTTAGAGCAATTGCGGATTGCCTTACGCTTATATCTGGAGCAGCATGGAGAGTACCCGTGTGAACATGAAGATAGATGTGACAGCGCAGTCCAAATTGATAGTGCAAACGGGCGAATTGGTGTAGGAAACCACATTGATACTTTGTTGCAGCCATATTTAACTACTGTACCTAAAGATCCTTTAGAAGGGCAAGAGAGTTTTAGTTATTACTACGATGGCTATCAGTCATGTGCGGGCGGTGATCCAGATAGGTTGGCAGTGATATTTGCACGGCATATGGAGACGGATGCGTATAAGAACTACGACCAGTTTGACTGTACGGAGTGGGGTGGTGAAGGTGGAGCAGGGAACGACCGTTCATACATGGTCGTTTTAGGGCAAAGTCAAGACGATAAATAAGTTTGAGACTGACAAACGTCTAGATATGGTTCCTCATAAAATTTTGTATGGCATCACAACGTAAGCAACACGAGAGTCGTGCTACAATTTTAGTATGAAATTAGCTACGCAAAAACGTGGATTTTCGATTGTGGAAATAATGGTGGTGATTGCCATCATTGGAGTGCTAACAGGAGTAGTAGTAATTTCTGCCAGCGCGGCACGAGAGAACGCCAAAATCAAAAGTGAGATGGCAAACGTTGGGCAGATGGAATTAGATATGAAACTGTACCGAGAACAGCACCGCGTATTGCCTCCAGGGAGCGACGGTGTAGCCGAAGATAATTGCAGTATTTGTCGGTATGCAGATGGTGATTATCAGGATGCCCAAGCAGTGTGGGAAGAACTAGTGGCAATGTTTGATGCCTATACCAGTGTTGCCGTAACGGAAGACGCCTGGGGTAATCCCTACGGCTACGACAGTAATTACAGAGTAAATAATCAGGACATGTATTCAGTACTCTGTAGCGCTGGTCCGGATGGTGTAATGCAGACGTATGCAGGTGATAATCGAAATGATGACTACGACCTTAGTGTTCGTAACCCAGAAGCAAAAGGTGATGATATCTGTGTGTTCTTCTATTAGCGTGAGAGAGTATGTACCTTAAACATCTAACAATTGCTGGTTTTAAGTCGTTCGCTAAAAAAGGCGAACTAGAGTTTAGTGCGCCGATCACGGCTATCGTGGGCCCCAATGGCTCTGGGAAGAGTAACGTGGCGGAAAGTTTTCGCTTCGTGTTAGGTGAGCAGTCGCTAAAGTCGATGCGGGGAAAGAAAGGCGAAGATCTTATTTGGGGCGGTTCGCACGCGACTAGTCGCGGTAATAAAGCGTCGGTGGCAGTGACGCTTGATAACGCTAAACGAGTGTTCCCCATGGACTTCGATGAGATCACTGTCGAACGAACGGTGTTTCGAGATGGACAAAATGAGTATACGATCAATAGTTCCAAGGTGCGCCTTAAGGATGTGCAGGAACTCTTAGCGGCAGCAAATATTGGTCCGTCGGGGCATCACATCATCTCCCAAGGTGAAGCCGATAGAATTCTTTCTGCCTCAGCGAAAGATAGGCGAGAGATGATCGAGGACGCGCTTGGCCTTAAGGTGTATCAATATAAAAAACAGGAGGCAGAAAAGAAGTTGAAAAAAACCAATGAAAACATAGAGCGAGTGCAGTCGCTGCGTCGCGAGGTGGCACCACACTTAAAGTTTCTCGAACGGCAAGTCAAGAAAATAGAGCGATCGATAGCCCTGAGGAACGACCTCACAACCTTTTATGCGGAGTACCTCAAGCGTGAGGACACGTTTATCGCGCACCATAGTGACCGCTTGCAGGCAGAGCGTAGTGTGCCGGCCAAACGTCTTGAAGCCCTGACTGAAGAATTGGTAGAGGCGAAAGAGAAACTACAAGCTGAGGCTCAAGATGAGAAGTCAGGCGAATTGCTACAACTCGAATCGCAGCTAACCAACGTCCGCTCCAAGCGGCAACAGGTACTACGAAAAAGTGGACAACTGGAAGGTCAGCAAACATATGTCGAGCGGCGTATTAAGGAAATACAAACACAGGCGAAGTCCGAGTCTGATGCACCAGTACCGATCGGCGACGTGCGGGAGTTGGTGCGTACGATCGAAAAAGAGGTGGATGCAGTGACAAGTAGTGAAGATGTTTCGAAACTGAAACGCACCCTGCAATCAGTCGTTCATACTTGTGGCGCTTTTATGAAGAAATTGTCCGGAAGCACACTCATCGATACCAGTCGTGAAGAAAAGGAACTGGCTGGCATTGAAAAAGAGTTGGTGAGTGCAGCTAAGGAAGTGGAAGAGTTGGCTAAAGAAGAAACCGGTTTGACCGCATCGTACAATGAACTGAAGTCTGCCATTGAGGCTGAGACTGAAGAAAGTCGCGCTGCTGAGCGTCGAGTGTTTGAGCTGTCGGGAGAGGTGCGAGACTGTGAGAACGATCTCAGTCGTATCGATGCTGAGTTGCGAGGACTGGAACGAGATCGTGATGAATTTAAGCGTGAGTTGCAAGAAGCGGTGTCGCTCATTGGTCGTGGTGCAGCCCAGTACTTTAGTTTTGAGATCGTTGTCGATGGTGAAGTGGTGGGGGTTAAGAAGATCGTTGCGGAAGACAGGGCCAGGCAGCGAGAGCGACGGCATGAGCTCGAGAAAATGAAGATCCGTCTTGAGGAACTCGGAGGAGTTAATGAAGATATTGAAAAGGAGTATAAAGAAGTGAAAGAGCGGGATGAGTTTTTAGAGAAGGAAATAGCTGACCTTAACGCATCAGTTGAAAAGCTTGAGTCACTCATTGGTGAGTTGACACAGCAGCTTAATGAACGCTTTGTAGCTGGGATCGATAAGATTGGGGTAGAGTTTAACCGCTTCTTTACACTCATGTTTGGTGGCGGGGAAGCGAAGCTGCTTCGAGTAAAGCCTCGGTTAAAACAGAAGAAGAAAGATATTAATGAGTTCGGTGAAGAAGTAGAAGTAGATGAGGAGGTTGAGGATGAGGCGGCGCAAGAGGGGATAGAGCTCGACGTCAAGCTACCAAACAAAAAAGTGCGTGGACTTGATATGCTCTCTGGTGGCGAGCGAGCACTGACTTCGATCGCACTCATTTTTGCCATGAGTCAGGTGAACCCACCACTCTTCATTATCCTTGATGAGACTGATGCGGCGCTCGATGAAGCCAATAGTCGACGCTATGGCGATATGATTGAAGCGTTGGCAGAGAAGTCGCAGCTCATTCTCATCACCCACAACCGTGAGACAATGAGCCGCGCCGGTATACTCTACGGGGTGACAATGGGTGGCGATGGTGTCTCTAAACTCCTATCCGTCAAGCTTGATGAAGCGGTGGCGGTGGCGAAGTAGGTGAGGTGACTAGAAACAATAAAAGCGCTGCGACACCTTGGTGTCGCAGCGCTTTTATTTGCCACCAACGTTGCTATGAAAAAGTGAGACCTTCGCGATAAAGGTGACCGCGCAGGTCAAGGCTCAGGTACTAGTCCTGGCATGTTGTGTCTCCCGTAGTGATGTACCAGTGGTTATGGTTGCGGTGCCCAAGTATTTCCATCACCTGGAGTTTCTGTCCCTCTTTCCATCCGTGAATAATACACTCGTAGTGGTTGTGGGACACTTCGCGCACGGTGAGTGTGTGACCTAGACCTAGTAGATGGTCTTGCATCTCTTGTAGGGCAACCTTAGCATCATCGGTCTTGGTTGCTGAGAGGCCAGCCGCCAACTTGATGCAGAAAACAATGCTGTTGGGAGGTGGTTGTGGTTTGTGAAGAGCTGTCACTTCTTTCTCCTCTGTCCTTCAGTTGCTACGTAAATAATGACACACTGAAAAATAAAAGCAATCAAGTAAAAAGGGGCGGTGCAAAGCACCGCCCCTGTGGTTGCACTACCTTGAGTTTTCAGCCATGTGAGCTATCTTGGTCTCCATTTCACTACTTCTAGTGAGAGTAAGCGTCTCTTTAGTCAGAAGCATATGGATCTCATCGTGCCACTGTCCAGCCTTCAGGACGTGCCCAGGAATAACTCCCGTTCGTACGAAGCCACACCGCTCATAGCAGCGCACACCGCGCGGATTATTACCGAGAACACGTAGTGTTATGTGACGCAGGTTGAGCCAGTTGAAGCCGTGTGCGCAGAGTAGCTGCACCGCTTCGGTGCCGCAGCCGCCGTTCCAGTAGTCTTTGTCTCCAATGAGGATACCTAGTTCAGCTAGCTGATTCAGGTAATCGATGCCGTGCAAACCACACGAACCGATCAGTTTTTCATCACTTCTGTGCCAGATACCCAGGACAAGATGACCCTCTTTAGGAAGACTCTCGAGCCAGGCTTTTTCTTGGTGTGCGTACATGGGTAGCGCATCTCTTCCAAGAAATTGTGTCACTTCATGATCGTTCATGTAGCCTTGCATGGTGGACGTGTCATCAGGTGTCAGTAGCACCAGAGCAAGGAGATTTCCTTTTAGAAAAACCATGAGTTCCATAGCTCGTCCTTTCTGTTGTAGAGCAGGTGCTGGTAGACGAAATTGCCTCGGCTACCAGCCGAGGCAATACTTCACAGGAGGGAGTGGGTGCTAATGATTTCTTATGTAGTAAGAATACGCACGTCGTGAACTATAGCTTCGGCTGGCACGGAAGAGAAAGTATGGCTTATACAAACACTTAGCTATGTCAATCACTCCTCGCTTGAAAGCAATCGGTGATTCTATAGTGCGAAGCGCAAAGCTTCGCTGTTGTGCGGTTTCTGTTCGCATACTGTTTATGACGAACGTCTACAGGAAATCTTTCAGGTACAATAGTAGTAATACATGGAAACTCTTAAAAATAATGCAATCGAACAAAGAGAGTCTGAGTCCAGACGAGAGCCGGGACTGCTTACGAAAGAGGAGGCCGGAAGACTACGTAACCTACTAGCGATCCTTGCTAATGGTGCGGTTGCGGTGGTTGGTTCAGAAGCTATTAGTAAACTACCTGAGCATGCTTATGCTACAGGCCACTTCGCTGAAGTTCCCGCTGAACGTCCCGATCTTAAAGCAGCGATTGAGGCGCTTACTGGCGACACGATTGTCAAAACGTCAGAAACTGAAATATTCACCACAGCGCCACCGGTTGAACCTGAGTCTACGCCATTAGGGATTGAAAAACCGACTGATCAAGCACCCGTTAGTAGTGTACGACCAGAGGTACGGCCAGAGTATGTCGTGACATACGACCAGTCGTTATATGAAAGCGTCCCAGATGACTCAGAGAATTTACTAAAAGCGGTAGAGCAACACCGGCAATTTATCTCTATGAACGACGGAGTACTTTTTACTGACAGTGAAGGGAAGGTGGTTGCCAGTCTAGACGTAACTATAATCGACGGGATTAACCCCGGTCGTGGCTTTACAGAGACTGGTCATGTCAGTGAAGGTTACGATTCAGCTTGGCGCGATACAGCACTTGAAGTAGTTGAGCGAACTACCGGAGTGCCGGCTGACTCACTTGGAACTTCATTTAATTGGCTAGAGCTCCAAAGTGCTGCAGCTGACATGGGATCGCATCCTAACAGTGTGATTGAGGTTGTGGAACATTATAGTAGTGAGGTGCTAGAGAACGGTCAGACGAAACTAGAGTATCTCCAGGACCATCTGGAGATCGTAAACGAAGCAATGCCTGAAACACTACGAGCTGCAGTGCGGACACTGGCGTTAGGTATCCCGGGAGAGGAGACTCGTTTCAAACCCGACGTAGTCAGTCCTGTTGGTGCTACCACTACTTTTCAATTTATGCATGCTACCTGGGAAGGATTAGGATACCCACCGTTTGAAACATTTCCAAACGGTGAGCCACCGTATGAGTTGACGGTAGAAGCTTTCGGCAGGTATTTAGGTGTTATCTACAATGAACTGATGAACGAGGAGACCAGCGCCTCACTAGAGCGCGTTACAGCACTTTTTTCTTCTGAGGAAGCATTTCATGAACAATTCTTAGCAGTAGTGATAGTCAATGCGTATAACGCTGGTCCCGGAACAATGCGCGCCGCAATTAATGCGTTCGTGGAAAGTGATGAGTTTCGTCTCCTGGAGAGCGACGTGGAAGTGGCTGGCTACGATGTATTCTATACTCTGTCTCGTTATGCACACCAGAACAATGAGGGTGCTTTAGCTTATTATAAAGACGATGCCATGAACTATCCCACTAAAGTCATTGCCTACTCAACGTACGTACAGCCTGAATCAGAGGAGTTGGTAGCCTTCCTTGAGCTGCATCAAACTGAAAACTAAGCAGTACCTGTATAACTGTAGATTATGCAAAATTTCTCGGGTACAATTAAAGTATGAAAGAAAGTGCACCGGAAATAGTCAGCAAAACTGAACCAGACATTCCTACAGGGGAACATTTAGATGAGAGCGAACGTAAAGCTTTACAAAAAGTACTTAATCAAATAAAGAGAAATAACTAGATCTCATCCAGGTTGAAGTCTTGAGGTAGCCCTGGAATAAATGGTGATTGAGAGGAGCAGCGATGAGGTGAAACAAAGAGATAAAAGTAGTTGGGCGATACATAGCCCGGCTGTTCTTATTTTTGCTTTACTAACTCAAAATCGAGTTGGCGCTCCTCGAGGTCGGCGCGTACGAGCTTGATGCGCACCTCGTCGCCGAGAGCATACGTTGCTCCGGTGCGATCACCTTTGATGCGGTACTTGCTCGCTTCGTGGTTGTAGTAGTCGCCCTTGATAGAACCAAGTCGTACCATACCTTCAGCTTTGCTCTCTTTTTCTTCAACAAAGATGCCCCAGTCTGTGACACCGGTGACAATGCCAGGGAATTCTTCTCCGACCTTATCGAGCATATACTCAACTTGCTTGTACTTAATCGAGTCGCGTTCAGCTTTCACGGCATACATTTCTCGCTCTGAAGACTGGACGGCCTGTTTTTCATACTTAGCCATGTCTTTGTTACCCATGTCTTTACCATCTAGATGGCGGCGAAGCATGCGGTGCGCCATGAGGTCTGGGTAGCGACGAATCGGTGAGGTGAAGTGAGTGTAGTACTTAAATGCCAACCCGAAATGACCAATGTTTCTGGTGGAGTAAATGGCTTTAGCCATACTACGGATGGTAGCTGTTTTGATGAGGGTTTCAGCGGAGCTACCTTCGATTTCTTTGAGGAGGGCATTGATGTCCTTCGCTTTAACAATTCCTTTGTGAGTATCAAACTCATAACCAAGAGCATGAACAAAGATAGCCAATTCTTCAATCTTATCAGGGTCAGGTACATCATGAATGCGGTAAATAAAGGCGTCATTTTTACCTTTGGCTTTGTTCAAGTTATGGATGTATTCCGAGACAGAACGATTTGCCAGTAGCATGTAGTCTTCAATCATCATCATGGTTTCGGTGCGAACCTTTTGGACAACCTCAATCGGCTTTCCTTCGGCATCGAGTTTGAACTTCACTTCTGGTTGCTCAAAGGCGATCGCACCAGCCTTGTGGCGACGTTTTCGAATGACGCGAGAGAGCTCCATCATGTGAGTGAGGGGTGCGACGTGGTCACCAGACTGAGTGTCAACAACTGCCTGGGCTTCCTCATAACTAAACCGTCGGTCCGAGTGAATAATGGTCTGTCCGTACCATTCGTTTACTACTGCCGCGCCGTTGTTGAGTTCGAAGATGGCCGAAAAAGCGAGACGGTCTTCGTTTGGTCGCAGGGAACATAAGTCATTTGAGAGTACTTCTGGCAGCATGGGGATGACGCGGTCAACGAGGTAAATAGAGGTTCCTCGTTCACGGGCTTCTATGTCGATCGTGTCACCTTCACGGACATAGTGTGAGACGTCAGCAATATGAATGCCGATCTCGACGTTGCCATTGTCGAGCTTGTGGTAGGAGAGAGCGTCGTCAAAGTCTTTGGCGTCGTAGGGGTCGATAGTGATGGTGAGGCGGTCTCGGATATCTCTTCGAACTGGCGATTCACCAGTGGTATCCGAGACTGCCGCTTCAAAGATGGCTTCTTTCTGGTCGTAGAGGTCTTGAGCAGCCTGGGCGACCGGCTCTGGAAAGTTTTCAGAAAAACCGCCACTGCGGATGATGGCTTGCATTTCAGTTTCGTGATCGCCGGCTTTACCGATTACTTCGGTGATCTCAGCGACAGGTTCGACATGAGCTGACGTCCAGCTGGTGATCTCGACTACAACCTTCATCCCTTCATCTTGCGCGGTGGCAGTGAGGAGTTGTGGTCGCACGTGGATGCGGAAATTATCTGGTTGCAAGTAGCGCTCTGGCTTGCCGGCTCCAGCGGCTTTTACTGTACCGACGATCTCAGTGCGAGCTGGTTCAATTACCTCGACCACCCTCGCTGTCTGTCGTTCGCCAGGTTTCTTTTCAAGGAGTTCAATTTTTACCATGTCACCATCGAGTGCAAACGAAAGGTTATCTCGTTCAATTACGAAGTCGTCTTTTTTATCATTACCGTCAGGATTTTGAAAAAAACCAGTGCCTTTTCCCCGGACCATGATTGGTCCTTCAAATGTAGTTTGCGTATTCATAGCCGTACTCTAACGTGAGATGTGGCCATTGACAAGGGTGAAAAGTATAAGTATGCACGTGTTGGTAGTTGCATCTATTCCCTCAAGGAGAGTATAGTTATGGTCTGGTCAATCTGCAGCTGACCAGATGGCGCGTCCGCCAATTTTCCGAAACGGCCTCGTACCCGTGGCGGACGCGCCGCACATCTGTTCTTTTAGAAAACATTTTATACCGACTTTTAGTCGGTCGCTTCGTCCCTCATCAAGGGCCGACTCCGAGGCATGCAGGTATTTCCATGCCTTCCTCCCTGTCTGACTGGCCGGCGGCGCAACCTCTGCTTGCGTTCGCCGGCCTTTTTTCTTGCCTAAACCATTTTTCTATAGTACTCTTTTGCCTGTCATGTTAATGATGAGATTACAACGAGTAGGCCGCAAGAACGATCCGTCGTTTCGAATTGTGGTCGTCGATAAGCGCACCGGTCCAAAGAGCAATAAGCACATTGCGATTTTGGGTTCATACAACCCAAAGCTTAATCACGTGCAGATTGATAAACCTGCGGCAACCGAGTGGCTATCAAAGGGTGTGCAGCCTTCAGATACCGTGCACAATATTCTCGTCGGACAAAAGGTACTCGAAGGGAAGAAAGTCAACGTCTTACCTCGAAAAGCTCCTATTGTAGACGAAGAAGCATTGGCGCGTGAAGCGCAAGAGAAAGCGGATGCTGAAGCAAAAGCAAAGGAAGAAGCTGCAGCAGCCGAGGCTGCGGCAGCAGAACCTGAAGCGTCTGAAGAGGTAGCCGCGACTGGTGAGTCTACAGAAGAGTCAGCTGAAGCAGCTCCTGAAGAACCAAAAGCTGAAGAGGCAGAAGCAGCTACCGAGGAAGCTCCAGCAGACACGGCAGCAACTGAGGAAGTAAACGAAGACACTACCAAATCGTAGTTTTTGTAGACAACAGGCGTGTGTGCCTTTGGCACACACGCCTGTTGACGTTCCTGCTTACCTTAGTATTATAGATAGACATTCATTGCACAAACGTAATGGACGTATTATCGATAAATGACATTACTATGTTTGAAGATCAGCAATTTCTAGAGACCGTTGTGAAAGCCTTGGTTGACCATCCGGACGATGTACAGATCAATCGTACTGTCGACGAAATGGGTGTACTCTTAACACTTGACGTTCATGCCGAAGATATGGGGAAGATCATTGGTCGTAGTGGTAACACAGCCAAAGCTATCCGTACGTTGCTACGAGTGGTAGGGATGAAACACGATGCTCGGGTGAACCTAAAAATAAACGAACCAGAGGGCGGTACTCGCTCAGTCGGTGCGGATACGACCGCCGCTATGGAGCCTGAAACAGACGGTGGCGAAGCAGCAACTGCTGAACCAAAAGACTTAGACCAAGCCATCGACGATTTGAAGATCTAATGCGTATAAGCAGTAGGTAACAAATATAAAAGCGGCGGGAACCCACGTTCCCGCCGCTTTTACCAACAGTACTTTCATGAATCTCCAAAACACCGCACCCAAACCTTCCATTCGAATGGAAGGTTTGGTGCGGGCCTATATTTGCTGAAAGGCTCTTCTTTTGTGATAAAGTGATGATATGAGTGAAAATGGACAGCTATGGCTAGGACTCGACTGGGATGAAGCCTCAACTGAACCCATAAACTTCATTGAAACTCGCCTGCATGACTTGTCGCCTTTTTCAGCGCACGAGGTGGAGCTCGATGGAGTGACGTACAAAACTGCTGAGCATGCGTACCAGGCGCTGCGTGTCTCGCCGGAGGCTCGCGCAGCCATCATAGCTGCGCGCAGTCCGATGGACGCATGGCGCGAAGGACAAAAATGTAAACAGTCAGGACAGCTCATTGAGGGCTTTGACAAGTACACCCTCATGGAAACTATTTTTAGAGCTAAACTAGAGCAGCATAAAGACGTCCGTGAAGTACTCTTAGCCACTGGTGATCGCGAGTTACTGAAAGTATACGATGCCGACTACGACTGGGGTGCTGGTGCCGACATGTCAGGGCTAAACAACATGGGTAAGTTATGGATGAAATTACGAGCTGAGTTACAAACTAACTAGTATGAAAAAAGGAATTGATCACATCGGTATATTTGTGAGTGGGATTTGCCAAGATAAAGAGGGAAACGTGTTGTTTAGGAAACGAGGTCCAGGTGCACGAGATGAACACGGCAAGTGGGATCCTGGAGTAGGCGGTGCACAAGAGTTTGGTGAATCCTGTGAGCAATGTTTATTTAGAGAAATAGAAGAAGAAGCGGGTATACAGCCCAAATCCTATGAACTTCTTGGATCTTTGGATAAGTTTCGCGTTTTAGATGGAGCAGAAACACATTGGGTAGGATTTTATTTCAAATGTGAAATAGATCGAACTAAGGTAATAGTTGATCCCCAAGAAACGTCAGAGGTTATGTGGGCACCCTTTGCTGATTTTCCTGACCCAATGATGACAGGTTTTCTAGAAACCTACGAGACATTTAAGAAATACTTTTAATATATGAACTTCCACCTCATCACTTTATTTCCAGAAGTCTGCCGAGCGTACACTGACGCCAGTGTGATAGGGCGGGCGCAGAAAACTGAGAAAGGAAAGGGGGCCAAAGTGCGAGGTAAGAAGATTGCTATCGACCACTACAATCCCCGTGATTTCTCCACTAACAAGCATAAAAAAGTTGATGATCGACCATATGGTGGTGGGCCAGGGATGGTGATGGCAGCTGAGCCGGTCCTAAAAGCGTGGCAGAAGGCGGTTGGCCGCAAGCGTAACCAGGACAAAGTAAAGACGCTTATTATGTCGCCACGGGGTACGCAGTTTACCAACAAGTTGGCTAAAGAGTATGCAAAAAAATACGACCACCTAGTACTCATTTGCGGTCGCTACGAAGGGATTGATTCTAGGGTCAAGGAAGCGCTCCAGGCAGAGGAAGTCAGTGTTGGGGACTACGTACTGACCGGTGGAGAGTTGCCAGCGCTGTCGATCGTCGACGCGGTGTCGCGACAGGTGCCAGGCGTGTTAGGGGAGTTGGAATCGCTTGAAGATGAGCGCGCAACGAACGGCGAAATGTACACCCGTCCCGACATAATCAACTGGAAAGGGCAGCAATTAGACGTGCCAGAAGTATTTCTTTCGGGGAATCATAAAGATATAGAGCAGCGACGAACAAAAAGGTAATAAGTTGTCAGTTGCAACGTCATAGATATAGTTATATAGGACGTACAATATACAGTCATATACATTAGTAATATCGAGCAATAAATAATGAAACCCGAACTTTTAAATCGTGAAAATAGCCAAGAACGAACTTCACCACAGGATAGTAAGCAGCGTCCAGCGTCTCGAACAGCCTGGTGGCGGTACGGAGCCGGAACTTTGGCTGTAGTCGTGCTGTGCGTAGGCGCAGTAGGAGTAGCTGCCAACAGCGCTTTACCCGGAGAGGGTTTATATACGTTTAAGACGGACGTCGTAGAAGAAGCCGGACTTATGATGCGCTTTTCGCCGCAGGCAGAACTTACGTATAGAAAAGAACTCTATGAAGAGCGCCTGGCCGAAGTGCAGCAACTCATCGTCACCAAGAGCTTCACAGCTGAAGCAGCTGAGGAAGTACAAGGAGCAATGCAAGAGCTGGTCGAGGAAGCCCAAGCGATGTTTAGAGCTGATGAGGTTGATGATTTGACCGCACTGGCAGCAGCGCAAGATTTTGTGTCTATCAGTAAAGCAATTGAAACACTTTCATTTAAGGAGGTTGACGACGAGTCACATGCCGAGTTTGGAGTAATCTACGAAACTACCTTCGATATCGTACTCGATGCTCGTGCAGAATTGATTGCTGAAAATAGTACGTCGACTGTAGAATTCTATGTGGCAGAACAGCTTGCTGAGTTGCAGGCAACCTTACCAGAAGCTACGCTCACCCCCGCAGCTCTACAAGAAATACAGCGATACCTCACGCTCACTAACACAGCGATATCAAAAGGTGAGAAAAATCGAGCTGTCTCTTTTGTGAACTCGGCCACAGAGATTTTAGACCTCAGTCAGTATCAGACCTTACCACTTGAAGATGTGGCGCCGCTTGAACCAGAACAACTCGAAGGGGAAGGGTAAGAAGTAGTACAAGTGGAGACGGCGGGCGTATGACCTTGCTACAGCGCCCCGCATGAGAAGAAAATGCACATACCACATACTTTTGGTGCTGCGACAGCAGTCTATTTCACTTGCAACATTTCCAAACTACGCTATAATCACCGCCACTTACGCACTGTTGATTGAGTTACGGTACTTGTGTGTATTGCTTACCTCGTAAGCACATCTCGTGGGAGAGATGAACAAAAACATCACCAATCGCGATACGTGATGACATTAGTAACCGTGCAAAAATAAATACACTAAAGACAAGCGCCCTGGGCGTGAATTTGTGTTTTTTATTGCGCACTAATTTGTATACACAGCTATATGTACAAAAACCCCAAGGCGGAAGAATTTGCTTCAGTTGGAGCGATGCCGGTAAAGATGTTCAAACGAGCAAAGGCACCACTGGTTGACCTTCCAGACCTCATCCAACCACAGCGTGAATCATATGAATGGTTCATTGAGGAAGGGTTTAAAGCCATTTTTAAAGAGTTTTCACCGATTTCAGACTATTCTGAGAAGAAGTTTGATCTGGTCTTTAAAAAGTACGAGTTAGGACAGCCGAAGTGTACGCCATCATATGCTAAAGAGAATAAGCTGACGTACGAGGCACCTCTACGCGCAACCGTAGTACTCAAGAACAAGACGTTTGAAGGTGAAAAAGAGCAAGAAATCTTCCTCACTGACGTGCCAGTTATGACTGAGCACGGAACGTTCATCATCAATGGTGTAGAACGAGTGATCGTGCCACAGTTAGCCCGAAGCTACGGTATTTTCTTTACTACCAACATGATCAAAGGTCGAGAATACTTTGGCGCCAAGATCATCCCGGCACGAGGAGCCTGGGTAGAGATCGAGTCTGAAGCAGATGGCATGATTGTGATTAAGATCGATCGCAAAAAGAAAGTACCAATCACGTCGCTCTTGCGAGTGTTTGGGATGGAGACAGATGAGCAAATCGTGGACTTCATGAAAGATGTCGAGCGTGGCGAAGAGTACATGCGCGCTACCTTGGCAAAGGACCCTGCGAAGACTACTGACGAAGCATACCTTGAGATCTACAAGCGCTTGCGCGACGGTGACTTGGCAACAGTCGACAACGCCAAAGAGTTTGTAAACTCAATCTTTGCTCCAGAGCGGTACGATCTCTCGGAAATCGGTCGACACCACTTCAATGAACGTTTTGAACTGCCAACCGATAAGAAGGCAACTGATGTGCGAGTGGTCACGAAAAGCGATCTCAAGCTCATCCTCTCACACATAATCGAAGGGAACCACGACGTCAATATTCGTCCTGACGACATTGACCACCTTGGATTCCGCCGCATTCGTTACTTCGGTGAAATGGCGATCCAACGCGTGCGCGTTGGTATGACTCGCATGAAACGAAACATTCAAGACCGAATGTCGACAATCGAAGCGGAAACATCTCTCCCAATGCAAATCCTTAACCCGCGTCCACTCCAGGCTGCGATCAAGGAATTCTTTACGACGAACCAACTCTCCCAGTTTGCATCGCAGCAGAACAACCTTGGCGAACTGGAACACTTGCGTACCGTATCAGCACTTGGTCCCGGTGGTCTCACCCGTGAACGAGCTGGTTTTGAAGTACGTGACGTACATACCAGTCACTACGGACGGTTGTGTCCAATCCACACTCCTGAAGGTCCCAACATTGGTCTCATTTTACGTCTTTCAATGTACGCTCGCGTGAACCGTTTTGGTATCATCGAAACGCCGTATGTAAAGGTAGAGAAAGGTGTCGCCACTGGTGAAGTGGTGTTCTTAAACGCGCACGAAGAAGAAAACTTCAACATTGCACACGCTTCGATTGAGGTTGATCCTAAGGGTAAGATCAAGCAAGACTTAGTAGCGGTCCGCTATAACGGTGAACCACGAGTGGTAGCACCAAAAGAAGTTGACTACATGGACATTGCAACGAACCAAGCGTTCTCGGTAGCAACCTCAATGATTCCGTTTTTGTCTCATGACGACGCTAACCGTACGCTCATGGGTTCAAACATGCAGAAGCAGGCGACACCGTGTCTCATCCCTGAGGCACCGCTGGTAGCTACGGGTGTAGAAAAAATGGTGTCTAAAGACGTCGGTCGAGTAGTTATCGCTAAGTCGGCTGGAGAAGTAGTGGAGTGCGATTCACGACACATTGTAGTAGAGACGAAGGAAGGTAAAGATGAGTACGAGCTCACGACTATCCAGCGAACCAACGACTTCTCAGCCTTTTATCACCGACCATCGGTGACCATCGGTGACAAAGTGAAGCGAGGGGATATTTTGGCCGACACAACTTCAACAGACAAGGGACAAATCGCTGTCGGACAAAACGCTATGGTGGCGTTTATGAGCTGGTCTGGCGCTAACTACGAGGATGCGATCATCATCTCAGAGCGACTGGTCAAGCGAAGTAAGTTTTCGACCATCCACCTGGAAGAGTTCAGTGTAGCGGTCCGAGATACAAAACTTGGTCCGGAAGTAACCACTCCTGATATCCCGAATGTGTCTGAACTGAAGCTTCGAAACCTTGATGAGAACGGTATTATCCGGGTTGGCGCTGAAGTTCGCGCTGGGGACATTTTGGTCGGTAAAGTCACACCAAAGGGTGAAGCGCAACTGACTCCAGAAGAACGACTCCTTCGATCAATCTTCGGTGAAAAAGCTAAAGACGTGAAAGATACATCACTGCGTCTTGAAGTCGGTAAGAAAGGACGGGTGATCGGTGTGAAAGTATTCTCTCGGGAAAATGGTGACAACCTAGAAAGTGGTGTCATTAAGCGGATTCATGTCACAGTGGCGCAAGTACGAAATATCTCAGTTGGAGATAAGTTGGCAGGGCGTCACGGTAACAAGGGGGTGATCTCTCGCATCCTTCCCGAAGAAGACATGCCTTATACAGAAGACGGTCGTCCGGTTGATGTCATTTTGACACCACTTGGTGTACCAAGTCGTATGAACCTCGGACAGATTCTTGAGCTTCACCTAGGTATGGCAGCTAACGAACTGGGGTATCAGGCGGTAGTACCTCCGTTTGGTGAAGCTACTGAAGAGGAAATCAAAGCGGAGCTGAAGGAAGCTGGCCTACAAGAAGATGGCAAGATGCAGCTCCGCGATGGTCGCACCGGGGAAGAGTTTGCGCAAAAGACAGCGGTTGGGTACATGTACATCTTGAAACTTCACCACATGGTGGAAGACAAGATCCACATGCGTTCGATTGGTCCATACAGTCTTATTACTCAGCAGCCGCTAGGAGGTAAAGCGCAGATCGGTGGACAGCGTTTTGGAGAAATGGAAGTGTGGGCACTTCTTGGATATGGAGCTGCCTACACTCTTCGAGAGATGTTGACGATCAAGTCAGACGATATCGTCGGTCGGTCTGCTGCGTTCGATGCTATCGTACGCGGAGAGCGGATCTCACACCCACACACACCAGCCGCCTTCAACGTTCTCGTTAATCAACTACGTGGACTCGCACTCGATGTTGACTTACAGCGTGAGGAACGTAATTACTAGCTCGTCAATAGAAATCATATGAATCCAAAAACACAACGACGTGCGCCATCACAATTTACAGGCATCAGCCTGAAGTTGGCCGCACCAGAAAAAATTCTTGACTGGTCATTCGGTGAAGTGACGAAGCCGGAGACTATCAACTACCGGACCCAACGACCAGAAAAACACGGTCTCTTTGACGAGCGCATTTTTGGTCCCGTTGAAGACTTCGAATGTTCATGTAAGAAATATCGCGGTATTCGATATAAAGGCATCACATGTGAGAAGTGTGGTGTTGAAGTGACGCGTGCTATCGTGCGACGTGAACGCATGGGACACATTGAACTATGTGTACCGGTCTCACACATCTGGTTTTTGCGAGGTATCCCAAGCCGTATTGCACTCCTCTTAGGCATCACGGCTGCGTCAGTAGAAAAAGTGGTCTATTTTGCTGGGTACATCGTTACGAAAGTGTCGCAAGAAGAACGGACTCGACTACTGAAAGACCTTGATCAAGAATATAAGGCTAAACTCGCTGAACTGAAAAATGAAGAAGCGCGTGAGACACTCAAGGAGCGCATGATGGAAACAAAACGCGAAATCGACTCAGTTCAAACAGGAGTGGTGCTCGATGAGATGCAATTCCATCGTTTCTCGGTAAAATACTCAACGCTCTTTGAAGCCCGTATCGGTGCCGAAGCGATCTTTGACATCTTTAAGGCACTTGACCTAGAGAAGTTAAAAGATGAACTAGAAGCACGACGTGAGAAAGCTGGCGCTGCTGAGCGAGTAAAGCTTGATAAGCGACTCAACCTCATCCGTGGGATGCTCAAGTCTGGCGTGCGACCAGAATGGATGTTCTTAAACCGTATCCCGGTGATCCCACCAGCACTGCGACCAATGGTGGCGCTTGAGGGTGGACGACACGCGTCATCTGACCTTAATGACCTCTATCGACGAGTGATCAATCGTAACAATCGTTTGAAAAAGCTGATTGATATCATGGCCCCAGAAGTGATTCTACGAAACGAGAAGCGTATCCTGCAGGAAGCTGTTGACGCTCTGATCGACAACTCAATCCGCCACGGTGGTGGTGCGTACTCAGTGATGAGTCAAGCGCAACGTCGACCACTGAAGTCATTGTCTGACTACCTTAAGAGTAAGCAGGGTTACTTCCGTCAAAACCTACTCGGTAAACGTGTTGACTACTCTGGTCGTTCGGTGATTGTGATTGGTCCTGAGCTGGAGCTTGACCAATGTGGTCTTCCTAAGCATATGGCACTAGAACTGTTTCGACCGTTTGTGATTGCTGAGCTCTTACGGCAAGAATTGGCATACAACATTCGTGGTGCTGGACGTCTCATTGAAGACGGAGTGCCTGAAGTATGGGCTATTCTTGAGGATGTTATTTCTGGGAAACACGTCCTCCTCAACCGCGCACCAACACTCCACCGACAAGGTATCCAAGCCTTTCGGCCGGTATTGATTGAAGGTAATGCGATCCAGGTACACCCGCTCGTATGTAAAGCGTTTAACGCGGACTTTGACGGTGACCAGATGGCAGTGCACGTGCCGCTCTCTGAAGAGGCGCAACTGGAAGCCAAGGAGATTATTTCAGCGCGTAAAAACGTCTTAAAGCCAGGTTCTGGTGAGCCAGTGGTATCTGAGTCACTCATGGACATGGCACTCGGTGCGTTTTGGATGACGAAGGTAGTGGAAGGTGCCAAGGGAGAAGGAAAGTACTTCAGTTCGCCAAATGACGCTATCAACGCTCACGATTTTGGTCTGGTTGATCTGCGAGCGACGATCAAGGTACTGTCGACTGACACCCCAAAGTACGCACAGTACGAAGGAAAAGTGTTTGAGACGACTGTTGGAAGACTCCTCTTTAACTCTGTGCTACCAAGCGAACATCTCTATGTAAACTCGTTGGTGTCGCAGCGAGAACTCTTTGCTATCATTATTGACCTGATTGAAGATCAGGGGCTTGATATCGTGCCAGGAGTGGTAAACAAGATTAAGAAGTTTGGTTTCAAGTACGCTACGGTTTCCGGTATCACGTGGGGTATCGATGATGTGGTGGTACCAGAAGAGAAAGATGCCATCGTGGCAGCGTCTCGCGAGAAAGAAATGCAGATCATTGAATTCTTTGAGCAAGGTCTCATCTCTAAAGAAGAGCGACGACGTATGATTATTGAGATCTGGCACGCAGCTAAGGCGTCGCTTGAGGAGATCATCCCCGATAAAATGGACATTAACGGTTCTGCGTTCGACATGTGGAAGTCTGGTGCTCGTGGTTCGATGCGTCAGATCGCTCAGATGGCCGGTATGAAAGGACTCATTGTGAACACTCGAGGAGAAACTGTAGAGTTCCCAGTGATCTCGTCAATGAAAGAAGGTATGACGCCGATCGAGTACTTCACGACAACCCACGGTTCTCGTAAAGGTCTGGCGGACACGGCGCTTCAGACAGCGAAAGCTGGGTACCTCACTCGGCGTCTCTTCGTGGTTGCGCAAGACGCGATCGTGACTGAAGCTGATTGTAAGAGTAAAGAAAGTACTACTATCGGTCGTTTGACTGCATCTGGTATTGAAATTGCGTTCTCAAAGGCCACCAAAGGACGCGTACTGGCGGCAGACGCTGTCGACAATAAGGGTACTGTGATCTTCAAGAAAGGACACATGATCTCACGTCGCGATGCGGCTGCCATCGAAGCAGCTACGTGCGAGACAGTCGAGGTGCGCTCTCCAATGACCTGTGCAACGCTCCACGGCGTCTGTCAGCAGTGTTATGGCGCAGACATGACTACCAACAGTCTGGTTGATATCGGTGAAGCAGTTGGTACAGTAGCCGCGCAAGCGATCGGTGAACCAGGTACCCAGCTGACGATGAACACAAAACACGCTGGTGGTACCTCGAGCGCTGGTGGTGACGTAACCCAGGGTCTGCCTCGAGTTGAAGAAGTGTTTGAGAAACGGCAACCGAAAGTTCCGGCAGTTGTCTCAAAAACAGAAGGCTTTGTTACAGAAATCCGAAACGAAGGCAAGCACAAAGTGATTGTGGTCGCTGTCGACAAAAACAGCAAGCACGCACCAAAGAAGTCAGATACTATTGAGTACGATGTACCGCTGGTACGATCTATGCGAGTTGCCAAAGGTGAGGAAGTTACTGCTGGGCAACTCATGACCGACGGTTCTGCTCACTTGCCAGACCTCTTCAAGTTTGGCGGCAAGGAAACTACGCAGGAGTACATTATTACTGAGATTAACAAGATCTACGAATTGCAGGGTGTGCAGATCGCTCGTAAGCACATTGAGCTTATTGTGAAGCAGATGATGAGCCGAGTAAAGATCACTGTTTCAGCTGATAGTCACTTTACGATCGGTGATGTGGTTGAAGAGTGGGTGCTTGTAGAAGAGAATAATCGGCTGAAGGATGCCGGTAAGGAACTCGCCAAAGGTGAGCGCATCATCATGGGTATCACAGAAAGCTCGTTGTCTCGTAAGAGCTTCCTAGCGGCAGCTTCATTCCAGAACACTACTCGCGTTCTCATCAACGCTGCAGTGAAGGGAAGTCACGATAACCTTTCCGGACTTATGGAAAACGTGATCGTCGGACAACTCATCCCAGCTGGTACCGGGTTCCGCGGTTCAAACAAGCAAAAGATGATCAACAACATTGCGGCTCCAGCCTTGAACGAGGAGTAAAGGTAGGACTAGACTACGTAATATACAGACAATAGCCGCGAGCGTGGCCTATTGTTTACAATAAAACCGCTGACTACTTGTCTGCGGTTTTGTTGATACATATGGAACTACTCTTATGGTGTGCCCACGACTATTGCTGTAGTAAAAGTATGATTAGTATGCAGTGCCTAGCTGTATAAGTGAAGTTTGTGCGCCGGACGTAAAATTCTTGTATACTACTGGCACGATATGTCAGATGCGGTGAATCAAATTAAGGAACGAATCAGTATTGTGGATGTAGTATCGCAGTACGTCGATCTGCATCCAGCTGGCAAAAGCCTCAAAGGTAAGTCACCCTTTACGTCCGAAAAAACCCCATCGTTTTACGTGTCGCCAGACCGTGGAATGTACTACTGTTTCTCAAGCTCGCAAGGAGGAGATATTTTCACATTTGTGCAGCATATGGAAGGGTTGGACTTCAAAGGCTCTCTGAAGCTCTTGGCCGAGCGTGCAGGTATAGAACTGGTTCCGGAAGATCCCAAGAAGAAAACTGAACGAGATCGGCAGTACGATGCACTCGAGTCAGCTACAGTTTTTTACACTGACTGGCTCACTAAAGAACAGTCAGCCTTTAGCTACCTCGAGAGCAGGGGAGTCAGTAATCAAACCATCGCGAAGTGGCGCATTGGGTATGCTCCGGGACCACCTACGCATGGCTGGCGGGAAACGAGACAACAGTTATCGACACAGAGCTTCACCGACGATGAAATGCTACGAACGGGTTTGATCAAAGGTGGCGATAACGGTAAAGAGCCGTACGACGTGTTTCGAGATCGAGTCATGTTTCCGATCTTTGATCCATCGGGAAGAGTGGTTGGGTTTTCGGGGCGAATCCTAGCAAAAGACAGTGAAGCACCAAAGTACGTTAATTCGCCTGAGACCGACCTCTTTAATAAGTCAGAAATCTTATTCGGATACGATAAAGCCAAGCAAGGTATTAGAAAGTTTGACTTCAGCCTCATCGTTGAGGGTCAGTTTGACGTTATCATGTCGCATCAGGCGGGGTATACCAACACAGTCGCGGTTTCTGGTACTGCCTTAACTGAGCATCAGGTGGGACTGTTGCAACGTCTTTCAAACAAGGCGGTGTTGGCCCTTGATGCTGATCGAGCTGGGGTTAACGCCGCTAAACGTGGTGCCGCCATTATGTTGGCGCGTGGAATGGATGTAAAGGTAGCACGCTTACCAGAGGGAAGTGACCCTGCAGATATGGTAGCTGCTGGTGGTGATCAACTAAAGCAAGCGATCAAAACATCCAAACACGTGATAGAATTTCTACTCGATATTCTGGAAAAAAGCAGCACAGACAAGCGAGCATATAAGCTCAAAGCGCAAACAGAAGTCTTACCCTTTGTAGTGCGGATTCCAAACCAGATTGATCAAGAGCACTTTGTTGGTGTCGTGGCAGAGCGGATCGAAAGTAGTAAAGAAGCTGTTCGTGCAGAGATAGAACGCATGCGCGATCGTGAACAGTCGACCCAAAGTGCACGTACTGCGCCAGTTGATAAAGAGCGGTCAGCGTCCAGAAACATCGTCGAGGAACGTTCTCACACAACACAGCGTGACGCTTTAGCAGCACATATTTTACTCGCTAGTGAGATTATCGCACCAGTAATAGCTACAAAAATACTCGAAGCGTTTGAGTCCATTTCAGGACAGCAGCCAGCTACAGCTAAGGCTGCAATTGCTCCAGAGGTGGCCAGCGAACTTATGTTTACTCTTGAGGAGCAATACCAAAAGTTGCCCCAGACACAACTGAAAGCTGACCTGGCTCACTTATTGGTCACGTATGCAACACTGACCTATAAAGATGAGTTGCGTGAGGCTCATCAAGCACTTCGAGAAGCAGCTTCACAAAGTGGTAGTGATAATTCGGCTTTGCAGCGGATAGCAACAGCTCAAAAAAAGTTGGGAGACATTGATTACACACTGGAATACTTTGAAGAGTAAACTGCTGCAGCGTCTAGACAAATTTCTATTTTCCTATATAGTACGACCCTATATGGCAGCCAAAAAGGCAACCAAAAAAACAGTTAAGAAAACGGCCAAAAAAGCCGTCAAAAAGGCCACAACACCAGTAGCTACAAAAGCCAGCAAGGCAACAGCTAAAAAAACAACGGCCAAAAAGACCACCAAAACAACCACCAAGAAGATAGTCGCACCAGTAGCTACAAAAGTTACGAAAGCAACAGCTGCAGCAGCTGCTGCAGCTACAGCGAAGCAGCCAGTAAAACCAAAGAAACCAGCAGTAAAAACCAAAGCTCAAAAACTGCTCGACATGAAAGCGGCAGAATTAATGCGCCTCGGTCGTGAACGTGGGTATGTTACCTATAACGAAATTTTAAAATTCTTTCCCCAAATCGAGAAAGATGTTCCTTACCTTGAAGGTATCTACGAAAAATTCGAGATCGCCGGTATCGATGTCCTCTCAAGCGACGGTATGCTCGGGGCTGACCCTTCTGTAGAGGTAATCGAACGCAAGAGCGCATACAAACGAGGTGATAGTGGATATGACTCTATCCAAATGTACCTGCGGGAAATCGGTCAATATCCACTGTTGACTGCTCAAGAAGAGAGAGTGTTGGCGCAACGTATTCTTGAGGAGGACGAAGAGGCACGTAACCTTTTAGCTCGAGCCAACTTACGGTTGGTAGTGTCTATTGCCAAGAAGTATGTTGGACGTAGTCCAGACTTGACCTTGCTCGACCTTATCCAGGAAGGGAATCTGGGTCTCTTTAAAGCGGTTGATAAGTTTGACCACCTCAAGGGCTTCAAGTTCTCAACCTACGCCACGTGGTGGATCAGACAGGCGATCACGCGTGCGCTTGCAGACCAGTCACGCACCATCCGTATCCCAGTTCACATGGTGGAGACAATGGCGAAGTACAAGCAAGTGTCGAGGCGCTTAGCTCAAGACTTTGGCCGTGATCCGATGCCAGAAGAAATCGCGACTGAAATGGGAGTTGAAGTGGAGAAGATTTATCAGATTGAGAAGATTTCTCAAGATACTATATCGCTCGAGCTACCGATCGGTGATGACGATGACCGATCACGCCTTTCAGACTTTATCTCAGATGACAAAATGGTTTCACCTGATCAGGAAGTGGCACACAGTATTCTTACTGACCAGATCTTAGAGATCCTTGATACTCTCTCTGAGAAGGAACGTAAGATCTTGGAAATGCGCCACGGACTACTCGATGGAACGTATCACACACTTGAGGAAGTAGGAAAGGAGTTTGGGGTAACGCGAGAACGAATCCGACAGATTGAAGCCAAAGCGTTAGAGAAGATTAGGCAACACGAGAAAGCACGTCGTCTTAAATCGTACTAAGCAAACGAGAGGCTCTCCATTTAAAAAAGTAGTAGGCTAAAGGATATATACAAAAGGCCTCGGAAGCGGCGCTTCCGAGGCCTTTTGTTTGCTACAATACTAGAGACATGTCACATCGTTCATTGATTACTGGCGCCATACTAGTTACGTATTATGCAGTAAGTGCCTACGGACTCTTCTTGTTTGACGCAGGACTGTTGGTGACACAACTGATCCTCTTTGGTATACCAGCCTACGTGCTCGCCCGAGCAACGATGGCACCATCCCCAGTTCTCGTCTCCGTAGCTGCATTTGGACTAGGGCTGGGTTTGCTACTTGAAGGGGTCGCACATATATATGGACTCTGGTATAGCATTGGCCTGACTGAGTTACGTATCCTCAGTATCATCCCACTTGAAATGTTATTCGCGATCATGCTGCAGTCGTTGTTTCTCGTGTTGGCATACGAAGCTTTATTCGATAACGCTCAATATACTCTCCGTAGTGCTCGCGAGCGACTATCGTTTTTTGGCGTATTCGCTATCGGCGCACTCGTGCTGATTGCCCTGCACTATTTTTTGATTGACGGCTGGTTACTCTCGTACTCATATGTGTGGGTAATCGGAACGTTAGTAGCTGCTGCTGTAGCAGCGCTCACACTCCATAAAGCCGTTTCGATTCGGTTTATAGATAAAGTCGTAGACTTTAGTCTGGTAGCAGCTATGCCTCTAGCCATCTCGCTCTGGCTTTCGGTAGAGAATGTACACAAAGTATTTGCCCATACTTCAGAGTATTTGCAGATGATGAATTTCTTCGGTGTGTACGCCCCGGTGGAAGAGATTGTGTTGTTGTTTGCGTTTCCTTTCTTAGTAGCAACTATTTACGAGTTGTATCTCGATGATCGGTCGTAGTTCAGCTCATCGCTACGTTCTACTCGTTCATGAATTTACCGAGTATTTGTTTGAGGCCCTGACGAGAAATAATACCGATCGGTCTACCTTCATGATCGACTACTGGCATACGCGCTTTGTGCTCGCCGATAGCGATAGCCGCAACCTCAAGAAATGTAGCGTCTGGTGTAATCGAACGGAAGTCATTGGTCATGAAATCACTCGTAGGTGTGTCAGCCGCTTGTTTGACAGCGGCTTTAAACTCAGTCTCTTCGTCTAGTAAAGTGATTGCAGCATCACCATCAAAATTCATAGGGACAATACCATCAAATAGGTCGGCTACACTTACTTCACCAACCAGTATGCCGTCAGTATCGACTACCAGTAGCGTGTTCGTGTGTTCTTTGAGCATTCGACCAAGTGCGTCTTTGAAAGGAGTTTCTTGATCAATAATCACTGCTTCTTTTACGATCTCTTTTATTTCCATGAATATAAGTATACGCTCGAGATGAGAGGATGCAAGTAATAAGCCGTCACAGTGTGACGGCTTATTACTTTGATTTGTTGAGGATATTAGTTTTTGGGTTGAGGATGTTCTACCATTGTTTCCTCAGCCATAACATCTGTAACACCAGCTCCGTTACCTGAGAAGTAGTCAGTAAACAAGATCAGTGCGATAGAAGCGATCGTCAGACCAAGTACCATAGTTGGTACACCTTGCTTGATCCAGTCGATAAAGGAGATTGGGTTTTCTGTCTTCTCAGACTTGGCCACCACGATGACGCCGGCAGTCGAACCAATCGGTGAGCCGTTACCTCCAAATCCAACACCGAAGGCGAGTGCCCACCAGAGTAATTCCACATCGATTCCTTGGGTGCCAAGATATCCAATGATCGGGATCATAGCGACTGTAAGGGGGATGTTATCAACAATTGCAGAGAGGATGGCGCTCGCCCACAGAATAATAAGGGCGGTCATCAGTAGGTTTTCCTCAGCACCGGCGGTGATGAACTGAGCAGCGTGCTGCAGTACGCCTGAGTATTCGAGTCCACCGACGATCACAAAGAGGGAACCGAAAAACAACAACACAGAAAGCTCACATTTCTCTATCGTCTTCTGAGGGTCGTGTTGTGGTGCTACCCAAATAAGGGCTAGCGCAGCACCGATAAGGGCCACCATTGCAGCGTCGAGGTGTAGCGCTGAGTGTAAGAAGAAGAGGACAACAACGATACCAAAAATTACAAGCAGTTTTTTAAGTGTTTTTGGATCTTGAATAGCTTCCTTTTCATTCATGGCCAGGAGCTTCTCAACATTTTGGGGCTTTTTAGTGAGGTCTTTTCTAAACAAAAAGCGGAAAAAGATGAGCGTGAGCACCCATGTCACCAGTACAACTGGTAGTGTGTGAATAAGGAAGTCGTTGAAAGAGAAACCAGCTGCTGACCCGATCATGATGTTTGGTGGGTCACCAACCAAAGTCCCAGTTCCACCCACGTTTGAGAGTAGCGCTTCCGCCATTAAGATCGGTATTGGATTGATCTTAAGCATGTCGGCAATGATGATCGTGATAGGTACGATCAAAATGATCGTTGTTACATTGTCGAGGATCATTGAAAGACCTGCGGTGATACCGGAGAGAGCTATCATGAGTAACCACGGATCACCCTTTGTTTTTTTAGCGGTCCAGATACCTAAATACTGAAACACGCCAGTATGCTCAAGCATGCCGACGAGCAACATCATTCCAAAGAGTAGTCCGAGAGTGTTAAAGTCTACAACGTGCAGCAAGTTTTCTGGATGGTAGAAGTCAAAATACATCCCAGCCAATAACATAGTCATGGCTCCAAATAAGCCAATGACAGTGCGGTGAATACGTTCAGTCAATATAAAGAAGAACGTGACTGCAAAAATTACGAGTGATATTAGTTCTATAGTACCCATACGCGCTCTTATTTATGTTCTATGTTAAGAGCGTCAGCAATAATATGCTTCAGTCCTCGACGAGAAATAACCCCGACTGGTTTATTGTTGGCGTCGACTACAGGTATGCGGGCTCGCTTATTGGCAATAGCAGCTGAGGCAATTGACATGATTCCTTCTGTCTCTCTGACTGGCTCTACAGAGCTATCCATAAAGAATTTTACTTGTTTCTCGGCAGTATCTGAAACCGCTTCAGTAAATAGGTCAGCAGCTGCAAAGTGTGCTGCGATACTATCTCCATCTAGGTATTCAGGAACGATCGCGTCAAGTAAGTCGGTAACGCTTACTTCACCTTGAAATTCACCGTTGGTGTCGACAACGATGAGAGAGTTCGTTTGACGTTGGATCATCAGTTCGATTGCGGCTCTAAAAGAAGCGTCATCTGTAATGGTGACCACTTCTTTCATAATTTGTTGTACTTCCATATTTCATTCTATGCAGCTCTAAAACGCTGCAAAATTGGTAACGGCGGTATCATACTCCTCTTATTTTTTTTGTATAGGGTAGTTATGCAGGGTGATACAGAGGTGCTTGGTTGTCAAAATTGTTGCTTGCGGTGGGTTTGGTATACTGAGGACATGAGTACTCACGATAGACACCGAGCAGCATTTAAGGAGGCGTACGCCTCCTTAAATGCTGCTCAGACAAAAGCCGTCGACACAATCGAGGGGCCGGTAATGGTGATCGCCGGTCCGGGTACCGGAAAGACACAAATTCTTACGTTACGGATTGCAAACATACTACTGCAGACTGATACCGCTCCTGAAAGTATATTGGCACTTACGTTTACTGAGTCAGGCGCCAAAGCAATGCGACAACGACTGCATCGGTATATTGGGAGTCAGGCGTACCAAGTCGGTATGCACACGTTTCATGGCTTTGCGCAAAGGCTGATCCACGAATACCCAGACATGTTTCCCCGTATGATGGGTGGACGAGTGGCAACTGACATCGACAAGATCACGACAGTGACTACGATAATTGAGGGTGGTCAGTACAAAAAATTGCGTCCCATGGGTAACCCCGCCTACTATATACGACCGATTATCAACCAGATCAGCCAACTTAAACAAGAGTATATTACACCGGAGGTATTTCCACAGATTATCGCTCGGCAAGCAGCAGAGCTCGCAGACATGCCAAAGGTACATGAAAAAGGTGCGCATAAAGGTAAGGTACGTGGTGAGTACACAAAGCTGGCCGGGGTGATAGAAAAGAACATCGAATTGCTGGAGGTGTTTCGTTTATACGAAACCAGTCTTCGCGAGCAGAACCTCTACGATTTTGATGACATGATTATCGAAGTAGTGACAGCGCTCAAAACGCAAGAGGATTTGTTGCGTAGTGTACAAGAACAGTTTCAGTACGTGCTCGCGGATGAGCATCAGGACGTCAACGGTTCACAAAACAAGATTTTAGAACTTATCTCCAGCTATCACGAACGCCCCAATATATTTGTGGTAGGAGACGAAAAACAGGCGATCTATCGTTTCCAAGGTGCCTCGCTGGAGAACTTTCTCTACTTTGAAGATCTCTTTCCACACGCCGTCACTATCGCTCTTACTGACAACTACCGCTCAGGGCAGCCGGTCCTTGATGCAGCCCACAGCTTAGTAGCTGTAGAAGATGGTCCTTTGGCGGAGCTACGGATAGCGTTGCAAGCGGCCCTGGTGCCGACAGCGACAGTCGAGCGGAGAGATTTCTCGCACCAAGTGGTTGAAGATGAGTGGTTGGCAGATAGTATCGAGAGTGCTTTAGCAGCTGGTACAGAGCCGCAAGCAATCGCCGTGATCGTACGTACGAACAAAGAAGTGTCTCACCTGGCTGGTCTGCTACGAAAAAAGGGTATTGCTGTGACAGCATCTGCAGATGGTGACATCCTCTCACACCCTATAACCTATAGCATTCGTTCCTTACTCGCTTTTGTGTTAAGTGATGGTGATGAGCTTCCACTAGCTACCGTGCTCCATGGAGCGTATTGGGGTTTTACACCCGATGATGTCTTTAAAATTATGCGAGCGAGACAGTATGATCGTTCACTAATGGTTGTCCTCTCCGATGAGAAGCTGCTTACTGAGGTAGGGGTAGAAAGTCTTAAAGCAGCTCGTACCTTACGCGACGTGCACACTACTGCTCGCAGTAAAGACGGCGTGGAGCCACCGCACCGAGTGCTGGAGTACATACTGGAAGCAAGCGGTTTTTTAGCCCACGTGATGACCCAGGACCCCTTAGAAGGACCCCGGGTAGTCCGCCGTTTGTATGACGAGGTGGAAGCAATGGTGATACGCAATGAAGTGAGCAGTCTCCATGACATCGTCCGTGAGTTACGGTTACGCCAATCATACAACCTTGCTCTCAATGCCCCATATATTACTACTGACGATCGATCAGTGCAGGTGATGACAGCCCATAAGTCGAAAGGACTCGAATTTGAGACAGTGTTTGTACCTCATCTTCATGATAAAGGCTGGGGAGGGGCAACGAGGTCCAATCTCTTTACCATACCTCTCACCAGGGCAACCACGCCCCAAACTGATGCGCTTGATGATGAGCGACGTTTGCTCTACGTGGCGATGACCCGGGCTAAGTCATTACTTTGTCTCAGTAGTGCCGATACCAACGCCGAAGGTAAGGCTTTAGTGCCGTCTCGCCTCTATGACGATATTGAGGAGTCGCTCCTCACAACCATCTCTACTGACGAGGTAGAGTCTTCCTTTGCTATAGGTGAGAGTCTAGTGACCACAAACACTTCGCCGCTTTTATCTACCAGTCTCGTGGTATCGGCACTCAAAGAGAGAGGCTTCTCAGCTACCTCGCTTAATAATTACCTGAAAAACCCGTGGGATTATCTGTATCGGAACGTACTGCGGCTCCCGGAGGTGCAACCGACTCATATGCAATTCGGTACCGCTGTCCACAACGTACTCCAGCGCACGACCCGTTACCATACAGAAAAAGGAAGCCTGCCTAGCACATCAACTACAAAAAGTTGGTTAGAAGCTGAACTGAATCGACTCCCGATAAATATCGAAGAGTACACCCGTCTTCATGAAAAAGGTTTCGAGACGCTGTGTACCTACCACAGTCATTTGGAAAAAGTCTTACCGCAGCGAACTATTGAGGAGAAAAAAGTCAGCGTAGTATTAGAAACCGGCATAGATGCGTTGCCAGAGCTACCGCTGACGGGCAATCTTGACCGGATTGATTTCGATGAAAGCGGACAGGCAATCCGAGTAGTTGATTACAAAACCGGTACACCAAAGTCTCGAAATGTGATCGAGGGGAAGACAGCGCAGAGCGATGGAGGATATAAGCGGCAGTTAGTGTTTTATGCCTTGCTGCTCTCACTGTTGGGTGATGATCGTTACGTCTGTCGTAACGGCGTGTTGTCATTTGTTGAGGCGACGCCAAAAGGGGAGATTAAAGAAGAGGTATTTACCATCACTGACACGGAAATAGAAGAGCTGCAGCAAGAGATCATTGGGGCTGTGCAAGCAATCGTCAGCGGCGACTTTCTTGATGACACACAGTTAGCAGAGGAAAGCGAATACGCTGACCTAGCCAAGCAGTTGCTTGGAGTGAGCTAGAAAGATGCAAAAGGCCGGCGCAAGCGCCGGCCTTTTGTGTATCAATGCTATATCTTAATTGCCACCTTCGATCTGCGACAGGAGGTTTTCTGTGAGTTGTTTGACCACCGCGTATGGTTGAGCACCATTGATCGTACCCTGCTGCCCGCCAACAAGAACCAGCGTATGTGGCGTACCTCGTGCACCAGCATTCATGCCATCGGCAAGGTCAGCTTCGACGGCATCCATGAACCGTTCTTCTTCCATACAGGCTGTGTATTCAGTTTCATCGACCCCTGCTTGTACTGCAAAGCTTGGCAATTCCGTCATGTTGGTTGGTTCGTTGGTGCCTCGTTCACTAAACACCAAGTCAGAGAACGTCCAGAAGGCGTCATTGCCACCGAGCGCTGCCACACACTCCGAGGCGAGGGCAATCTGGGGCGCATTTGGGTGAAGCTGCTCAAGTGGGAATTGACGGTACACCCACGCCACTTGTCCATCGACACCATATTCGTCCACGATCTGCTTCATCGTCTCGTGAAATTGCTTACAGAAAGGGCAGTCAAAGTCAGAATATTCAACAAATACGATTGGAGCATTCGGATTACCACGGATGTGGTCTGTTTCATCAACCGGACGGATTTCTCCACTCGGTTGGTCTTGCGGGGCTTCGGTAGCGAAATTGAGGGCTTGCTGCGGTGCGCCACCGCCACCACTAAAGTAGATAGCACCTGCGATCATGGCAAAACCTATTAAGATAGCACCAGGTACCATTAGATTTTGCTTAGCGGCTGGAGCCGGTGTAGCAGTCTCTGGTGGGTAGGTCGTTTGAGTCTCTTGTTCCATAGATTGTAGTCAAATAATAAACATATGGATTATACCATGGAGTACACGCACGCTATACCAGTGTGCGGATAGTGTCAGTAGTCTCGGAGTACGTTCTGCGCTACAATATTTCCATGAACATCATTGAATCGCTCGGTCTCGGCTTGCTGCAAGGGTTTACCGAATTTATTCCCGTTTCATCGACGGGACATCTTGTACTCATCCGGGCACTTTTTGGTATCGACGATGCCAACGCCTTAGCGTTTGACGCTGTGCTTCACCTGGCGACCGCCTTAGCAGTGATTGTGTATTTTAGGCGTGACTTATGGGAGGTAGTACAGGCGGCGCTGCGAAAGCTGGGAAGACTGCCAGTCAACCAGAAAGACGAACAACTCCTCTATGCTCTACTCATTGGTACAGTGCCAGCAGTCATTTTAGGTCTTTCGCTGGAGAGTCTTATGGCCACGCTGTTTCGTTCTCCGCTCTTGGTGGCGGGGGTGCTGGTGGCTGGCTCGGTTTTGTTTATGTACGCCGAGTGGCGGTACCTCACCATACCGCGCAACAATGAACTGACTATTAAACGTGGTGTAATCATCGGTTTGTTTCAGTCTCTAGCACTGATTCCAGGTATGTCACGTTCGGGAGCAACTATCGTTGGCGGTATGTTACTTGGGCTTAGTCGTAGTGAAGCGGCTCGCTTTGCGTTTCTCTTAGCGGTACCGGTCATTACTGGTGCTGGTATGAAAAAATTCTTAGAGCTGCTTACCTCAGACAGTACGATAGTGTGGAGTGCGGTAGCTGGGGGAGCCATCACGGCCTTTTTGAGTGGGCTCGTAGCGATTCATTTTATGATCTCCTTTGTCCGTCGCCACACTCTCTGGCCGTTTATCTGGTACCGACTAGTACTAGCAGCCTTTGTGGTGTTCGTAGTGGTGTTTGGTGGATAAAATACAAAAATTTGTAGTATAGTACAAATAGGTACCAACTAAACTAATACATAACTATGAATAAATATATTGGTGGCATCTTTTTGATTGTAGTAGTGATTGCAGTGTTCGTATGGATCTCTGGTGGTGGAGCAGAGGATGAAGCCACAACTACTCCAGAGTCGGTTGCACAAACTGAAGCTATGCAAACTGAGTCGATGGAGAATGAAAGTGAAGCAGGTAACACTACCGCTTTCAGGGAATTGATTGCAGCCGGAGTAGAACAGCGTTGTGAGTTTTCATCTGTAGAGGAGGGTATGGAAACTAGCGGGACAGCATTTATCGCTGGTGATCGTTTTGCGGTAGAAGCAATGTACATCGACGAAACTGGTACCTACGACTCGGGCATGATCTATACCGACGAAACATCCTACGCTTGGTCAGAGCAGGCGGATGGAACGTACGGAGTCATGTTTGCTGTGCCTAAAGAAGAATTTCTAACTGACAGTTCTGTACGCAGAGATGCTGCACAGCCAGGAGTCGACCTTAGTCAACGCGTAAAATACGATTGTAAATCATGGAGCGTTGACGAGGCACGCTTTACCCCGCCAGCAGACATTGAGTTTGTCGATATGGCAGCCATGATGGAGATGAATCTAGAAAATCTAGAAATGTAATAACTGGAAGACACACGTAAACGGCCGCTCTCATGTACATGAGAGCGGCCGTTTACTGGATGACTAGAACAACAACGAGTGCGTCATCGAACTTTCTTCTTTTTCGGTCCAAGAGCTGGTATCAATCGGGACCTCTTGTTTGCGATAGCCGTTTTTAAAGAGAATGTGTCCGTGCTCCATGGCGTACTCAAAGACCTTTTTAGTGACTTTCACGTCTTGTTCGCAGTACTTTTTGATTTTATCAATCTCTCCTTCGCGCCACCAGCGTACGGCTGCTAGTCCGTCGGCGCTTTTTTTAGCACCAATCGTAGCTTTCGCGACGTCGTCGAGCCGCAGTCGTCGACCAAGCGATTCCTTAATGAATTCTAGCAAGTCGATGCTTTTGATCTGGGTGAGATCACCGGGGTAGTACTTATTGAGAAGCGGTACATCAAAGTGATTGCTATTGTAGCCAACTAGAGCGTCTGCTCGTTCGATGATTGGCCATATCGTCTGCAGTTCGTCGATCGTAACTGTCGTGTAGACGTCGGTGTCTGACTCATACAACGTAGCGACTGAAATATCTAAAGCGGTTGGATCGCTAGAGCCAACATCAGAAAAAATATTTTGGGTTTCTAAGTCAAAGACAACGTAGTTCATACCTTACTCAACCAAGGAGGCGATAAGTTCCTCTACCGTACCAGACTCTTCTTCACCTGTCGCGAGGTTTTTCACAGTATATGTACCTGAGTCTAGCTCGTCTGAACCAAGTACCAGTACGTAGTCAATAAAAGCGTCGCTTGCGGCACTTATCTTCTTGCCAACTTTCTTCGTACTGACGTCCACGGTAGTGGCAATGTCTTTAAGGCGGAATTGTTGGGCGATTTTTTGCGCGTTAATATTGAGAGTGGTGTCCATAGGAAGGATGGACAGCGTAGCGCTACGCACGTCGGCAGTCAGCAGGTTGTGGCTTTCGAGGAAGTCTTTAAGGGTCACGTCACCAAACCCAAACCCAATGCCGGGGATCGGATCGCCACCAAACAGTCCGGTGAGGTCGTTGTAACGGCCACCACCCATCATGGAACGGTTATTTTCAGGGTGTAGATCCTTCACTTCAAACACGATACCAGTGTAATAATCGAAGCCACGGACGATAGTCGGGTCAAATACGACCGGACTGCCTGCTTCATCCAGTGTATTCATGAGTGAGGTAAGGTCCGCCAGCGGTTCGCAATTAAGGACAGTAGCCGGGAGGGTCGAAATTGAGTCGGCGTTAAGGTAGGTGAGGACTGTCTTGGCGGCGTCTTCATCAGCAATTGCTGCAAACAGCTCTTTTTTAAAGGTTGCTGGCTTCATCTTCAGTTTCCGGTCTGCTAGTCGGGTCGCTGCGACTCGCTCCTCATCACTCATGGTGAGTTGGTCGTAGAGACTTTCCAGCAAGGCACGGCTCGCGACGTTGATAGTGTAGTGAGTGCCATTCTCGGCGCCAAAGTTGCGAAAGATAGCGTCCGCGAGGAGTAAGATCTCAATGTCTGCTGACACATCGTCGACACCGAAAATATCGCAGTTGAGCTGCCAGTGCTCGCGCAAGCGACCGCGCTGGGTTCGTTCGTAACGAAATAGGTTAGGGATTGAGTACCAACGCACCGGAAAGGAAAGTTCGTTGCGCCGACCGGCAACCATGCGGGCGACAGTCGGAGTCATTTCAGGTCGCAGCGTCACTTCACGTTTGCCCCGGTCGGTGAAGGTGTAGGTCTGCTCGTTGACCATTTCTTCGTTCTCAGCTCCTTTGGCTTTGTAAAGTTCGCTTGGTTCTAGTACCGACGCCTCGTATCGTAAGAAGCCAAACTGCTCAGCTGTATACGACCAAGTCTCAAACAGGTACTGTTGTACTGACATGTCCTCGGGATAAAAGTCACGGACGCCTTTGTAGGGCTTGGTTGATAGGTGTTCACTCATGTAGGTGATTGTACGGAAGCAGGAGGGAATATGCAACTCATTAGAGTCCTTCTTGGTTGAGTTGGTTCGTGATGCCGGCTTCTCGTTGGCGGATGTCAGCCGCGTTAATTATTAAGGCTTTCAGCCCACGCGGATCCGGCATGGTGTCGGTTTTAAACTCTTCGTTGCTGCCACCAGCAGTTTGCGCTTCGATGGTGCCAAAGTTGAGTAGTGTAGGAATGACACCGGTGACGTTGATGTTCATGTCTTGGAGGCGTTCTAAGCGAAACGAGCTGAGACGGCGTCTAAAAAACCCATTTTGTTCAATAGCAACGATACGACGATCTGAGATCGCCCATAAGTCGAGGTAATAGTCAGTGAGGGCAGCGCCAACTGAGATCCAGCAACCAAGTAACCAGAATAAATAGAGTACAGTAACACTCTGCCAATGTTCACTGAGCGAGACGGAGGTATTGAGTGATGAAGAAAAAACCGGAAGTACGACTAAGAGTATGAGGGGGAAGAGAGCGGTCACTGTGATAAGAAACAGGCGAACAAAAATGACCCACCAGTGCTTACGGACAATGCGCAACATGGTTTCTTCTCCTTCTAGTTTGATTCGTTCAAAAAGCATGGGAAGTTGGTTAGATAAAGCTAATAAGGCCGGCAATACTGAGTAAAATAACGGCACCGACAGCAGCGTAGATGGTCACAGCGAGGACCGGGGTTTTGGTGTCTGTACCATAGGTAAACCAGTGGTAACCGACGATCAGAGCGTGAACGATGAAGACGATGGCGGCGATATAAAAGCCGAGCCAAAGTACATCGACCTGACTGAGGGTAGAGGTAAACCCGGCTTCGGTAATAGGGTTGTTGGTCATGGGGTTATTCTAGCATTAAGACTGAGTACCGTTGCACCGTAAACTGGTCCATGTGGGTAGTGGCGGTGAAGCCGTGGCTGGTAGCTAGAGAAGCGATAGCGTCAGATTGTTCAGGCTCGTGTTCGATCCAGAGCTGACCATACAGAGCGAGAAAGGAAGGAGCTTTACTGATGATATCGGCGATTAGCTCCATACCGTCTGCGCCACCGTAGAGGGCAAGGTGCGGTTCAAAATTTTTGACTGAGGATTGCGTGCGGTCAAGTTCTGGATCAATGTAGGGTGGGTTAGAAAGAATGAAATCGTAGGTGCCAGTGATTGCGGTAAAGAGGTCTGACTGAATAATTTTGTATCGTTCGTCGTTGATGTCGTTTTCACGGCAATTTTTTTCGATAGTGGGGAGGAGACGCGGGTCGATTTCTGCGAAATCGACCCGCGTCTCCGGGAGTGCGTGAGCCACTGCTACCCCAATCGCCCCCGAGCCAGCACAGAGGTCAAGGATACGCGGCGGCAAAGCCGCCGCGTCTGCTTGTATGACACCGATCGCTTGCTCCACCCACCACTCGGTCTCGGCACGGGGAATCAAAGTAAACTGCTTTGCTTTGATTCCGGTCTTCGAAGAAGAATCGCTGTTATGAGCGTGCGAATAAGCGCTAGGTGGAGTCTGTTCAATCTCTGATGTCACATAGATTGTACAACCTAAAAACGGCACATGACCGATCACGTACCCTAGCGGCTCGCCGGCGGCGAGCCGCTGACAATCGGTGAAAAATCCTTCACCCCAAGGGTACTTGTATTTAATCTCGTCTAAAGACTCGTTAAAAACTGGCGCGCTTTGTTCGCCGTTGTATTTTTCCTCCAAAAGCCACTGCTCATCTTTTGTCATTCAGGTAGCCTAGCAAAACATTGCATATCTATCGCTATTGACAGATACTATTTATTATGATTAAATTCTTCACATGATAGGGGCCTCCCCGACACCCCCAACTGCAACAGCGGTTATTTTTAATATAGTGATTGTATAAAACTTTTAGTGAGTTGACCATTTCGTATCATGATCTCATTAGGGGTTTTAAAATCAATTATCTTTCGTGGCAAAGTGTTCATCCAATACTCTAAGTCTGAAATTTCTTCATCACTCCAATTTCCAATGTTTACTCCTTTTGGTATCCAACGCCTAAGATAGAGATTAGTATTTTCCACACCACCTTTTTGCCATGAGGCATACGGATGACAGAAATACACCGGAGCCTTAAGATCGGTTGATATTTTCTCGTGGTGAATGAAAGCTATATCATTATCTAACGTTAGTGATCTAAAGTTAGCGATTGGTTTAATCATCTCAATCAGCGTATCTTCAACTGCTTGAGCAGTTTTGTGTCGGACCTTTCGAAGCAGGACATACCGACTCTTGCGCTCGTGCAACACCAAGAGGGCAGTTTTGTATCGTTTGCCGGATACGATGAAGTCTCCCTCCCAGTCTCCATAACGAGCACGATTATCAATGTATTCTGGGCGTTCATCAATGAAGATTCGACCTTCTAACTGCAATACCTTAGATTTTTCTGATTTTGGTTTCTTTTTCTTCAAAAGGTTAAGTTCAGCCTCTAGTTTTCGTCCGTGTACACTACGTAGCCATTTATAGATTGTGGTGTGTGATACCGCATTGATGCCGTACTCATCACTAATACGACCAGCGATTTGTTCTGGAGACCAACTCTGTTTTAGATGTTTAGTTATATATGCTTCCAGTTTCATATCAGCTCTAATTTTCATTCCTTGGTACTTTGAATATTTCCGCTTCACGTACGCTTTCTGGTGGGCTTTTCTCGCAACGTACGTCGCTTTGATACGTCTTAGCTCTCGACTCACTGTGCTTGGACTACGGTCTAAAACCAGAGCGATACTTCTCAAACTATAGCCTTTTTGTCTCAATATTTCTATTTGGTCACGCTCTATTAAATTCAAGTGTTTGTATCTCTTCATAAGATAAATGTATCAAGTGTTGCGGTTGAAAGTTTAGGGGAAGGGTTATGGCAGTGACGTCAAGAACTCTATGTATGAAGCCCTGAGATAGTCTTAGGGTAAAAATGGAGGTGAAGATGGAAATCTTCGATCAGTACATCGGCGCGAACTTCGAGGTCGCCAACGTGACCATCAAGAATGGTGAGAACGGTCGCCCGGTCTCCCGTCTCTCTATGCTGGTAATCGTCACCGATGAATCTCTGGAGATGTTCAGGTTTACCGGCGCCTGGGGGAATCTCGGCCACATCGGTCGCCAGCATCATGGCTGCATCGGAGAGTGGAAGCACGAAAGCTTCGCGCTGCATGAGGTCGAGATCGCCGAAAGGTATATACTCGGCAAGATGAGGCGAGCGGAGGCGGGCCAAGATTCGGCAAAACTGGTCTTCGAGGCTGGCGAGTTCCACCATTCGTGGAGCTATTCACCGCCGGGGTTCCGGTCGCACGACGGCAACGGATGGCAGCATGGCTGCCATCGCAGCGGTGACATGCCGCAGCTGCAGTACTTTCCTTGATGAACGTTTACTCGGCCTGCTGAGCGCAGCTGCAAAAAAAACAGCGCTCACGGTTCTTGAGAGCCCGACATTACTACGTCGGGCTCTTATCTTTTTATGCTACACTGCCACTTATGAGTAATTCTTTCATGCTCGAGATCAAAGACCTGGTAAAAGTTTACGGGAAGGGGAAGGAGGCCAAAAAAGCCGTCGACGGGATAAACTTGCGCATTAAGCGAGGCAGCTTTTTTGGCCTCCTGGGTCCCAATGGTGCCGGCAAAAGTACCACCATCCACTGTATTACCGGCGTCGCCCAGCCGACGAGTGGGTCGATTGTTATTGATGGTGTCGACGCCGTCAATGACTATAAGCTCTCCCGCACCAAGGTGGGACTCTCCCCACAGGAATTTAATGTTGATATCTTCTCAACCCCACAAGAGCTCATGGACTACATGGGTGGCTACTACGGGATACGAGCTGCAGAACGGCACGAACGAATCGATGAGTTAATCGCTCGTTTTGATTTAGAACAACATCGACACGTGAAGTTTCAAAAACTCTCTGGTGGACTCAAGCGCCGCGCCATGCTCGGTCGAGCGTTAGTACACACTCCCGATCTTCTCATTCTCGATGAACCGACCGCTGGTGTAGACGTCGAACAGCGACACGACCTATGGGAATATCTTAAAGAAATGAACGGACGAGGTAAAACGATCATTTTAACCTCTCACTATCTGGAGGAAATTGAATATCTGTGTAACGAGATCGCAATTATCAACCACGGACGGATCGTGGCTGAAGGTACCAAAGAACAGTTTATGAAAAATGGTAAGTCGGTCGAGGAGACGTATTTGGAGATTACCAGAGCCGATAATATTAAAAAATCATAATATGGGTTGGAATTGGATTGGTCTCTATACTATGTTTCGCCGGGAAGTGCGACGCACCCTGCGGGTAGTAATTCAGACGCTTATAGCACCAGTGATCTCGGCGGCACTGTATATTTTTATATTTGGGTTTGTGATCGGCTCGCGGATCGAGGATATTCAAGGGGTGCCATTTATTTCCTTTGTGTTTCCGGGGGTATTAATGTTGTCCATCATCAATGCGAGTTTCTCAAGCGCTTCCTCAGCCCTTTATTTTATGCGCTTCACGCGGGGGATAGAGGAGATTCTCATTACGCCGTTTTCGTATTTAGAGATGTTGATTGGGTTTGTGGGCAGTGCGGTGACGCGAGCGCTCATGGTCGCGTTCCTTATTTTGCTGGTTGGGTTTACTCTGGGCGCAGTACAACTAGAACATCCGCTGTGGTTCGTGGGGTACATCGCCGCGATCGCGGCCATCTTTGCTATGCTGGGGATCATCGTGGCGTTGTGGGCAGAAAGCTTTGAGCAGCTGCAAGTGCTCAATACATTTGTCATCACCCCGTTAACCTACTTGGGTGGTATTTTTTACTCCATTACGTTTTTGCCTGAGACGGCGGCACTCATTACGGCTTTCAATCCGTTTTTCTATTTCGCCGATGGTGTACGTAGTAGCATGATCGGCTACAGTGAAGCCAATACACTCGTCGGACTGGTGGTCATAGGTGGACTGGTCATAGGGCTTGGCACACTGGTCACTCATCTCTTTCGGCGGGGTTGGAAGATTCGGTCGTAGTGACAAAACTATTAAAAGTCATATAATGCATATCTGACACTTTATCCTGAAAGGAGGTGAGATCAATTCCTTATTGTCAGACGTGCGAAAAAGAATTTTCAGGCATCTTCATCAAAGGCAAATGGCAAGCCATTTCTGCCGATGATGAACATGACGAGTGTCAGCGCTGCTGGAACGCTCGCGTGGATGCTGGAAGAATCTGATCGCCGACGGCTCGAGCCTTGTGCTCGAGCCGTTTTAAGTCCACAGTGTCGCGCGCCCTAAGGGCGCGCGACTGGTACACTAGGCGTATATGCAATCACAAGCTCGTTTACATGACATAGCACTGTCACTCGTTGCCCCGAAAAAGGGTATTTTAGCCGCCGATCAAAGTCCGGGTTCCATGGACAAGCAACTCGTTGCGCTTGGTCTGGAGTCGGACGCAGAATTGCGTCGTCAGTACCGACAGCTTCTGTTTACCACAGATGGTATTGAGGAGTATGTTACTGGCGTTATCATGCACGACGGCACTATCCGCAACCATACCGATGATGGTACACAGTTCTCAGACTTACTCCTCGCACGTGGAATTGTTCCGATCATCAAGGTAGATAAAAGTACAGTACCGTTTACGGGCTTTGCTAACGAGGTGGTGACGCAAGGACTCGATAACCTCGCTGATCGCCTGAAAGAATACTATGATATGGGCGCACGAGCAGCCAAGTGGCGCTCGGTCTTCACTATTTCTGACACAACTCCGACCGAGCAAAACATTGTCTTTGACTGCATCACGCTCGCGCGGTACGCAGCGTTGTGTCAGGAAGCTGGCATCGTTCCAATGGTAGAACCAGAGATCATCTTCAGCGGTAACCATTCACTCGAACGAGCGGAGGAAGTCACAACACAAGTCCTGCAAAAACTCTTCGAGTTGCTCACATGGTACAACGTTGATATGAAGGGAATCATCCTCAAATCAAGTATGGTCTTAGCTGGTAGTGAACACGCGGAGCAAACCGCACCTGAAGTCGTAGCCGAAGCAACGGTTCGCACGTTTGAAAACAGTGTTTCACCAGAGGTCCCAGGAATCGTATTTCTCTCAGGTGGACAGACTCCAAAGCGAGCGACTGAGAACCTTAACGCCATCGCTAAGCTTGAAGAAGCGCGTGGTGACCTACCGTGGCAGTTCGCATTTTCATTTTCACGCGGTATTGAGATGCCGGTCCAAGAAGCCTGGCAAGGGAAGGTAGAAAATGTTTCAGCTGCTCAAGCTGCGCTTCTGGAGCGACTTCGTCTCAATAGTCTAGCCGATGCTGGAGACTATACGAACACCATGGAATAAACGAAAGTAGTATAAAGAAAATGACCGCTTCCTTTGGAAGCGGTCATTTTCTTTGCTTGTGACCAGTGTAAGATCGTCACCTTAGCGTGTTGCTACACTGTGTGTTCCAGCGACGTGCTCTAGATAACGAAAGTAATTAGAGAGTTCTAGCGATTAATTCTAGAAATGAATGAATCGAGAACGAAATTCAAAATAGTCGCCGAAGGCTCCTTTCTTCATTTCTATTTCTTTTGTTTGTACACTGTGTGGGTTTTGGCGACAGGATTGAACTTTCGTTCTTCGTGCTTCTTGCTTGGGTCTTTTTTGTTTTTGTTGTTGTACGTAGTGTAATACACGTGGTTTTTGCCCACGCCGTTTGCATCACCCTGAGATACCATTTTAATGAGTCTTTCTTGTGACATATGGCGGAAAGATTACCAAAACCAGGGCACTTCGTCAATACACAAGCAAAAATTAGTAACCGCTACAAGCGTGATATGATGGAGGGTAATCACCTGTCACGATCAATTATTAGTTCACTTTTGTCATGTAGGCACATGAAGGTACTCACCTTTGCTTGGGATTATCCCCCAGAAACAACAGGCGGGCTTGGTATGGCTTGCCATGGTTTGGTTTCTGAATTAGGGGCGTATTGCGATATCACATTTGTGCTACCGCGCCGTCAGCGTGTCAGTCCATCACGCTGCAATTTTATTTTTGCCGACGTTCTTGAGAGTACGACTAAGAGTGAAACTAACGTGACGGTTGGTACCTATAGTCAGTCGGACACGGTGGTGCGTTACTACAGCCAAAAGCTAGAAAAAATGATCTATGGACCGCTGTTTGAGGCTGCGCGAGCTTTTGCTGATCGGGCGCACGTGATCGCACAGACTGCCAACCACGACCTTATACATGCACATGACTGGAGCTCGTACTTAGCTGGCATGGCGGCAAAAGCAGCGTCAGGAAAACCGTTGGTGATTCATGTGCATGCGACTGCGTATGACCAAGCGGGAGGTGGTTCAGTCGATCCGCAGATCTTTGCCATTGAGCAGCATGCGTTTGCAGTTGCTGATAGTATCGCTGTGGTGAGTAACTACACCAAAACGATTTTGGTGGAGCGGTACTGTGTCGATCCTGAAAAAATTGAGGTGGTCTATAATGGAGCTGAGGTCTCTACGCCTATCTACTATGAGCCATCACTATGTGAGCTGAAAGCGGCTGGTAAACGAATTGTCCTTTACCATGGCCGTATCACCATCCAAAAGGGCCTCGACCACCTCATTAGAGCAGCTCGTCTGGTAGTCGATACTGATCCCAATGTTCTCTTTATTGTCTCTGGTTCAGGCGATATGGAAGCTCAGATCATGCAGCAAGTCGGAGAACTCGGCCTCTCAGAAAATGTCCGCTTTGCTGGTGCACTGTGGTACGAGGAACGCGATCGCATGTACCAAAGTGCTGACCTAGTGGTGATGCCGTCGGTATCGGAACCGTTCGGACTCGTCCCTCTTGAAGCCATCCGTTATGGCACGCCGGTGATTGTTTCTAAGCAATCTGGCGTTGCGGAAGTGTTACAGCACGCTCTGAAAGTAGATTTTTGGGATGTGGAAGAGATGGCGAATAAAATCTTAGCGGCCTCACGGTATCCGATCATGTATGAACAGCTCAAGCGCGAGAGCACTCTCGAGCTTTTGAAAGTCACCTGGCACCGAGCTGCTGAGGTCGTGCGGTCACTGTACGAGAAACTGACCACTAAGCTACAGCAAACGTTTGCATAATATGATTTCAATTTGTCCGTACCTCCATGTTCATCAACCATACCGCGTCAAGCGCTATCGCGTCTTCGATATCGGTCGAGAAAAAGAATACTTCAATGACGAGAGTGCCACTGATCTTAACAATCGCTTCATTGTCGAAAAAGTAGCTGAAAAGTCCTATCGACCCATGAACGCACTGCTGGAAGAGTTACTGGCTGCACACCCAGAGTTTTGTTTTTCACTATCTTTCTCCGGAACTGTACTTGACCAGTTTGAAGCCTGGGCACCGGATGTATTAGAAAGTTTTCAAAGAATCATAGCGACTGGACGAGTGGAAGTGCTCGCTGACACCTATCACCACTCATTGGCATTTTTCTATTCAGTACCAGAGTTCGAGCGTCAAGTCACCAAGCATGAAGAGCGAGTGCAAGAGTTGTTTGGCTATACCCCCCGCGTCTTTCGTAATACAGAGCTTTCGTACCGCAACGATTTGGCCAAGTGGTGTGAAGATCATGGCTACCTGGGGATTATGGCAGAAGGCTGGGACCCATTGCTTGGTTGGCGCAGCCCAAACTTTGTCTACCGGCCAAAGGGGACAGACACGATCAAAGTGTTACTCAAAAACTATAAATTGTCTGACGACCTGGCGTTCCGATTTGGTAATCAGGGCTGGGAAAGTTGGCCGTTATCAACCGAAACGTATTCAGAGTGGGTGCATAGTCACCATGGCAACGCGCAGACGATCAACCTCTTCATGGACTACGAGACATTTGGTGAACACCAATGGTCGGACACGGGCATCTTTGACTTCTGGCGTTCGTTTCCAGGGACTGTCATGAGCGACGGAGAAACGACCTTTAAAACTGCCACTCAAACGGTTGAGTCATATGAAGCCATGGGAGAGTTCGATAGCCCAGATATTTTAACGTGGGCTGACACTGACCGTGACCTCACAGCTTGGGTTGGTAATGATATCCAAAATGACGCCATTGCCACTATCTACAGGATGGAAGAGGACGTTATGGCTCTTGGAAAGCCAGACCTTACCGAGATCTGGCGCAAGCTACAGACGTCAGATCACTTCTACTACATGTGCACAAAGTACTGGGCGGACGGTGATGTGCACGCATATTTCAGTCCGTACGAATCCCCATATGATGCATATATCGCTTACATGAATGCCGTAAGTGATTTACAATTACGTATACAGGAAGCCAAGCGAGCGCAAGCAACAACAACCCCAGCACACGCTGTTGCTGCGACTGCGCCACGAACGAAGCAAGAGGGGTGGCTGCTGGCTCTGTGGCGACGGCTGCACACGTGGCTGAAACAACGGTGGGAAAAAGTGCAAGCAAGTATTAATCGTACCTAACTAGTTCTTTATGGCGACAACCAAAAAAACCACAACTAAAGCTAAAAAAGCCGCTGCTAAAAAAGCTGCTGCCAGAAAAGTTGCATCTAAAAAAGCAGTTAAAAAAACGACCCAGAAAGCTGCCACAAAAGTAACCAAATCAAGCCCTTCGAAGAGCACAACTAAACGTTCCCCAAAGAAACCAGCTGCGAGCAAACGTGCTACAAAAGCTGTCAAAAAAACTGCGGCTAAAAAGGTGTCTACTAAAAAAAGCCAAGCTGCTCCCAAAAAAGTACTCGTACGTGCAGCTCCCAAAGAATGCTTCTGGGTCACTGACGGCCAGGTCTTAAAAGACCTGATGGAACTTAAAGACGCACTGAAAACAATGTCAGATATAACCTTTCGCCATCATGCACCGAAAGCAGAAAACCATTTTGCTGATTGGGTAGAGCACGTATTGTGTGATGAGGCCTGTGCTGCTGACATGCGTCGAAGTCGTTCACGAAGTGGTGCTCGAGTAGTGGTTGTTCGTCACCTTAAGCAGTATTCAAACTAGTTATGGCGCGGGCACATACAGTCGGTAATGGAAATATACTGGTCGGTTTTGATTACCGCGGCCAGATACGTGATTTTTATTATCCATACGTAGGACAAAACAACCACGTCAGTGGAGCCAGTGGGAACCATGTACATCGCGTGGGTGTATATATCGACGGCGAGATGAGTTGGTTTGACGAAGCTGCTTGGGATATCACTATCGACACCGTGGAGTACGTCGCTACGGGGGCGTTTACTGCCTACAATGAAGCATTGGAGATCAAGGTAGAAACCAAGGACATCGTTCACAATGAGACAAATGTGCTCCTGCGGCATTTTACCGTCCATAACCTCGCCGCTACCGACCGGACGTGTAAATTGATGCTATCGCAGCAGTTTCGCATCGACGAATCGCGTCGTGGTGACACTGGTATGTACGATCCGCGTGTTAAGTCGATCATTCACTATAAAGGTGACACTACTTTTTTGGTGCATGGACGAGTTGGTGAAACTGGGTTTAATGAATACAATATTGGCCTTTTCGGTATTGAAGGAAAAGAAGGAACATTTCATGATGCGTATGATGGTGAGCTTTCTAATAATTCCATCGAGCACGGATCGGTCGACTCGGTGATCGCTCTCACACTGAAACTAAAAGCCAACGCAAGTGCTGAAGCTGAGTACTGGGTCGCAGTCGGCTCCTCGATCGCAGAAGTGCACGATCTGCATCACTACATTTTAGAGGAGACACCACTACGTCTTATCACCTCCGCGGAACATTACTGGCGGGCCTGGGTAGAAAAAGAACCAAGTGATACAAGCGTTCTCGATCGTGACCTAGAGCAACTCTACTACCGTTCACTCGTGGTGATGCGAATGCACACCGGTAATAACGGTGCAGTCATTGCTTCAAGTGATACCGACATGTTGCACCATGGTCGTGATACCTACAGCTACGTGTGGCCGCGCGATGGCGCTATGATCGCCCACGCTTTTGATGTGGCGGGGTATGGTGACGTGAGTAAATCATTTTTCGAATTTATTACGTCACGCTTAGAACGAGGCGGGTACCTAATGCATAAGTATTGCTCCGACGGAACGCTCGGGAGTTCATGGCACCCCTGGATCATTGAAGGGCAGCCCGAGTTTCCAATCCAGGAAGACGAGACTGCTTTGGTGGTGTATA
>Ga0136601_1000052_pt1 | contig 56723 bp, 39 predicted proteins | sample AntRauMFilla2699_FD_181020 | JGI IMG/M metagenome (GOLD analysis project Ga0136601, IMG submission 181020) | Saline lake microbial communities from Rauer Islands, Antarctica - Metagenome Filla 2 #699 | ecosystem: Environmental > Aquatic > Non-marine Saline and Alkaline > Saline | place...
TTTAAATACTATAGTTTAAATCAAAATAAGAGACTAGCGAAACGACTAATGACTGTGGAAAAAAGACAGTTTTTTTGAAACAAAACTAGGGATGATAATTCCTTAACAATAAAAAAATAAGCTCTACAAAGGAGCTTATTTTTATTTATATTCAAAATAAAAAGGTGTTAATCTAGTATAGAGTGAAAGAGTTCACAAAGGCCTTGAAAATATTAGGATATCCTAGCTTTTGTGACATAGCAGTATATGAGAAAACATATATTTTATCTTGATCTGCATAGTAAATAAATAGCCCATCCTCCGAGCTAATCATTTCTTTATCTTCACTGAAATAGTTTAAACTTTCATCCTCATCTAAATTAAACTGCTGTCTATACCACTGTTCAATACTTAAAGACTTATCATTATCTTCTACTGAAATTTGAAAGAAGCCCTCATTTTGATTCATAAACATAACCGAATCACCTTCATTACTAATTTTTCTTGTCCAAGATTGAGGATGTAATATAGTATAGCTATGTAAAGGATTAGAGTATTCACTAATACCAGGGTTATCAACTAACTCATTACTACCAGCAGGGTTATATAAGCTAATAACTTCGCTAGCATCGTTGTAACCATCAGAATCTGAATCTTCTAAATTAACATTAGTATTTAATAAATGCTCTTCAAAATTAGTTAAACCATCACCGTCAGTATCTTCTACAGTAATTACATCATCAGTGCTAGTTGCAACACCTTCATCAACATCATCAGTGCTAGTTGCGCTCTCATCACCATCTAGACCATCTTCTGTTTGATTAATATCTTCATCACCGTCTTCATCAAAGACAATGTCATCATCTGAATCACCATTATCATCTTCATCTTCTACCACCTCTTCCTCGTCACCTTCTAAATCAACATCTTCTTCAGCTTCTTCATTATTAGCATTATTGTCTTCTTGTACTATTTGAGGTTCTTCTACCTCTGAGTCTCCCATAATGTAATTATATAAAAAATAACCAAGACCACCTAAAATTAAAATTCCCACAACTATTATTAAAACACCTACGTATTTATGTTTATTAGCACTTGAAGATAGATTATTTAAAGCACCTTTTTTCTTAATGTCATTAGGGTGTACGGAAGCGTTAAACTTACCAGCACGAAAAGAGTTTGGCATACTATGAATATTTAAACCATCCTCTATCTTGTCAGCAAGCTTGTTATTAGACTTTTCTTTTTCTAAATTTGAAATTTGCTCACCTTTTATCTGAGCATTATATTTATTTTTTTCAAAATTATTTCTATCGTTAACCATATATTATATTATTTATATTAACTTAATGGGTCATAACCATTTTCTACCTCTACTCCATCCAAATAACCATCACCATCCGTATCTGGGTTATTAGGGTCAGTCTCATGAATATTTATTTCATCATAATCACTTAAGCCATCATTATCACTATCAATACTAGTAGGATCTGTTCCATAAATGTTTATTTCATCAGCATCTTCTAAACCATCATTATCTGAATCAGGACCACTTAATGGGTCATAACCATTTTCTACCTCTACTCCATCCAAATAACCATCTCCATCAGTGTCTGGATTATTAGGATCAGTGCCATAAATATTTATTTCCTCTTTTCCTGTTAAACCATCATTATCTAAATCTTGAGTCAAAAAATCAGGTTCTTCAGTGCTATCTTCTTCAGCATCTTCTTCAGGTGTTTCCTCAGTATCTCCATCCTCATCATTAAGGTCTTGTCTATTATTATTTTGCTCTAAGTCATCAAGGTTAATATTTATATCTTCTTCACCATTATTAATATCGTTATCTTGATTCTCATTTTCATTGTTTACAATGTTTTCAGTTTCATTAATAACTTCTTCGCTTACAAAAAACATATTGTATACATAATATGAACCAAAACCAATAATAGCTAAGAGTAATATTGCTAATAATGTACCTCTAATTATTTTAGCTGTTTTAGAAATAGACTTACGATATGGTCTATACTTTTCAGCTGAAAAATCTTGTTGTTCTTCATCGGTCATTCTCTCAACTTGATCAGCTGAAAGAGATGGAGGTAAGTTTGGTCTTTCTGCCTTTTTTACATTATCAGTTTCTGAAAAAATATCTTCTGTAGAAGCTTTATTATTTTCTTGATTATTAGCACTATTTTGGTTGTCTTTATTATCTAAATCGTCAAACATAAATTAAATATTATATACACTGATTATATCATTTTACGTAAACATAAACAAATTAAGCACCAAGAGGATCAAAACCATTTTCTACCTCTACTCCATCCAAATAACCATCTCCATCAGTGTCTGGATTATTAGGATCAGTGCCATGAATATTTATTTCATCATAATCACTTAGCCCATCATCATCTGAGTCTGTATTTCTTAACTGCTCTTCGTCACTTATTGAATTTTCTTCTACATCACTTTCTTCATTATCTTGATTAATGTTTAAAGAAGCTTCACATTCAGTCTTTATCTCTCCTTCTAGTAAGTCACAATTATTTGTCTCAATAGCTTCCTGAAAAAGAACTGTATTTTCGCATTCTTTAGAATCACCAAAGTCATTAATTTCATCACATAAGTCTTTATCATAAGCACTAGCAACAATAATCTTATTTAAACATGCTCTATGCCAGAAACTATCTTCAATTAAAGAGCAGTTATTTATATTATTATTTTCTATAGCTATCTCATGATATACCCTACTCTTGCAATAATTTAATTCCTCTGCATCTTCTATTTCTTGGCATAAATCTAAACTAGAAGTATTAATAGCAATTTTAGTAATACATCCATTTTTCATGTCTTCATCATCTAAACTCATACAATCATTATAGTCACCTGAGCTAACTGCTTCATTATAAATATCGTTATTTCTTTCAATTTCACCTCTCTCACCATCAGGCACATTATTTTCTTCACCTTCTTCGTTTACAATATCCTCATTATTTTGCTCCCCTTGATTTTGCTCTATGCCTTCATCAGTTTTAAACATTCCATATACTAGCCAAGCAGCTAGTGATACTACTACAGTAATAGTTGCTATTAAGATAATTTTTTTTGTATTCATATGTTATATATTAATTACCACATGGCTCAGCTACATCTAAGCGCAAATTATATAATCTAATTTCTCCTTCACCTTCGAAGTCAACCTCAATAGGGACCTTATCTGGAAAACAAACTGCGGTATAAGGATCACAGCTCACAGCTTCAAAGCTAACAGATAAGTCTTCCATAATATTATCATTAATCAAATCCTCAATGGTAAAATTATATGCTATTCCGTTTATAGTTATAACCAGCGTACCTTGAGGTCCAGTTACAATTTCATTGGTGATATTAATATAAACAGTATCTACATTATCAGCTTGATAGCTATAAACATAATTAGTGCCAGAACTACAAACACTATCACTGTCTGAAGACCACATACACATATCGTAAGTTATTGTATTATCTTTATATGTAATGGTGTATATATCTATACCTGCAGATTTAGCAATAGTAGCTGAGTTTGTTGGATCTTGAGTGCTAGATGGGTTAGGAGAACCGTCTGACAATAAAACAATAAATTTATTGTCTGCGTCGTAATAAGACAAGAGTTCTACAGCACTATCAATAGCATCTTTAGTATAAGTTGAGGCATCAGCGCTATAACTACTCACTGTATCTACTAATTTATTATAATGAGCATCACTGTGAATACTACCCAAATCAATATCTTCTATTCCACTATTAAACTCCACTAAGCCAACTGCAATATTTCCAGCATTTTGACGTAGTAAACCTAAAGCGCCTCCATCACCACTGGCGCCAATTAAACCATCTTGCACATTACCAATACTACCACTCATACTACCAGAAGTGTCTGTGACATAAACAATAGCAGTGGTTTGCAAGTCTGTAGCAATAACCTCCGCATCCATAAATCCACTGGTGGGATCAAAGTCTCTAACTTGTGGAAAGTCAACATAAACTACATCATCTTTATCTAAGCTAGCTTCAGATTCACCACTTATAAAGGTTAAATTAGTTTCTTGATAGTCATCAACCCAAGCACAAGTAACACAACAATCAGTAATATCAGCTCCAAAGTCACATTCCTCTAAATTTCTACCATTAACTGTTTTTTGCAAAACCGTGTCTCCACAATAACCTCCATCAAAGGTACAAGTACCCGCCTGCACAGGCTCGTCATGCTGAGCAATTGTATCTGTAGTACAATCATATTGTTTATCTACACTACTAGATGCAGGAGTAAGAGCAACATTATCTAGTACATCACACTGCTCTCTTCCATCTCCATTAGGTCCACCAGCTAATTCATCATTAAGATCCTGCTTATTTCCATCACCACAATAAGAGTTAATATCTAAAGTATAACCACTAGTACTAGTTCCTCCGTATTCATTTCTAGCAGTAACAGAAATGTTGTGAACACCAGATGGATTAGCAGTTCCAGATATCAGTCCACTGTTATTACCATTTAAGCCATAAGGTAAATTATTATAAAAAAGGCTGTAATTTTCGGTTGAACTATACACAACAAGCTGACAACTATAATCCTTACCGGCCCTTATACTTTCCTGACAATCTAAAGCTAATATTGGTTTATCAAAGATGATATTAAAGGTAAAATCTTCAGTAGATGTTTTTCCGTTTGTATCTTGAACAGTGAGAGTAAAGTTAATTTGCTCAGGTTCAGGATCTTCAAGTCCTAGGTTTTCATTAATACTTCCATTTCCAGTAGTATCTCCTAGAATTCCAGTAATATTAAGCTCAAAACGATTATCAGCAACTTTAATTATATCCTTACTAAGTCCATGACCTAAAGAACTTTGTGAAGTGCTAAAGCTTTGAGAGTTAAAACCTGAAGGAAAGCCACTATAGCTAATAGTTAAATTACTGCTTAACTGATCCGCAGAAGAAGGTAAATTATTACTATAAATATAAGCTTTATAGTCTAAAGGGCTGTTTTCTTCAATAACATAATTAATATCTTCTGCTTGAATTTGTGGCCCTACATTACTAATCACTATATCTAATTGTTTCTCTGTGACATTACCAGCACTGTCGGTAACAATTATTCTAATTGGATAAGTACCATTATTTCCAGTTATCTGAGCAAAGATTCTTTTCTGATTAGGGTTATCAGTGCTTTGAAGTACAGGCGGACTTGACCATGAAGACCAAGAACTAAGTGAGGTATCAAGTTGCCATGTTAGAGGATTTCCTTCTGGATCTTCTATTCTGATCATTCCAGAAAAACTCTCAGAGCTTGATCCTTCTAAATTAAAATCAACTAAAATTGGAGCATCATTAGTGGTGCTACCAAAATAACCTATATTAAAATCACAATCATAATTACTAACACTCCCCTCTGCCACATCATAACCTGACTCCATGTTGGCACAAATGTCATAATCTGTTCCATTAACATCAGTGGTATAAACATAGACTAAACTGTTGTCAGGTAAGTTAACGCCGTCTTGAACATTAGCATCATAGAAGCTTTGTGAATCAGAATCCCAGCAAGTCTCTGAGGCATAATCACCACCGCAATAGCCCAAGGTGTTGATAGGATCAATTACATTTGAAGGTGCTTCTAATTTTCTAGATAATTCACTTTGCCAACTAGGCCAAGTAGAAATAGACATTTGCGGAATATATGTACCTGAATTCAAAGTTGGATATTTATTATTTTGTTGATTATATAAATCAAGTAAGTAATCTACATCAGTTAATTGACCCAAACGTCTTACATCCCTTATCACTCTTGATTTTAAACTAGTGCAGTATAAGTTATTTGGACAATCCTGGTCAGTTAGACAAGTTTTTGTATTACTTAAATCACTTGCACTATCCTCTATAACGCATTTCCCTTCTTGCCAATCATTACTGTCATTACCACAAACATAATTACCTGGACAATCGTCATCTTCCTCACAATACATGGTTGATATGGAACACTTACCAGTATTAATAATATTATGATTAAACTTCCAGTGCGAAACAATTTGTCCTAAAATATCAATAGTAGCATCTTCAGATTCTTGGGTATAAGAAATTAAATATATATTGGTATATATTTGACTAGTTGAGGTATTAACATTAGCAGCGTTTACATAAACAGTACGACCATCACGAATAGCCTGATATCCATCTACTATCAATGATTGAGGAGAACCCTGAAAGTTTTGCTCTTGATACCATCTCTCAATAGTATAATGTTCAGGGTTAGGCATCACCCTAATGGCAATAGCATCAGAACTACTTTGACTACTAGCAAAATCTCCAGCAAAAAATACTATCAAAGTGCTTATAAAAAATACTAAAGCTAACTGTAGAATTATTTTTTTCATATTATTTAAAATTATAAATACCTAATTTACGCAACTACTATAATCAACCTCGCAACTGTTATTACAAACCACTATACCCGCACTATATGAACCCCAATCAGAACAACTATTTGTCTTACTACCAAAATCACTACCATCACATTGCTCATTTGTATCTTTAAAACCATCAGGGCAAACAGGAGTTTTAACGCAAGAAGACTCCCATAGACAAGTATTAGTATTACAAGATTTAGTGCCAGGATAAGTGTTATTCCACAGACAGTCTTCACTATATTTACCATTATCCGCACACTGCTCTCCACCTTCTATAATACCATTACCGCAAGCCTGACTGCCAATATTGCAACTACTAATTTGACAACCCACACAAGTAGCTGTGCCTGAATATATACCTTCAGTACAAGCAATATCTGTGTTAGTTCCCTCACATTCTTCATTGCCATTTATAATATCATCTCCACAATTCTCTAATGCAACACAGGTTGAAAAATAATCTGAGCAATCATTATTACAATATTTTTCTCCTAAATAACCAGATGCAGTTTCACATAAACGACCACTAGAGTCACATATCTCACCTCTATCTGTTTCTACTATACCATTACCACAAGTATCGACATCTGGATCGCTAACATCAATACCTAAGTCTATAGTTAATTCAGTAGACTTATTACTTTCATTACCTGCCTTATCAACAGCTGACACTGCAAAATAATGCTTATCCTCACTAAAACCACTTATATCTAGAACTAAAAAATTATTAGAACCTTCTGTCTCTAGGCTTTCTCCATACTGTCCACTGCTCTTTCCGTGATACAACTTATATAAAGAAACATCTCCACTGCTATTATCAGCCCAGCTAAACTTCACTGCATCACCTCCCTGTGCCCAGACAGCTTGAAAACCTAAATCACTGTTATCATCATTCTTTAAGTTCGAAAAAGCAAAAAAGCTAATAGCAAAAACTATTAAGATAGCTAATGATAATATTAAATAATTTTTATATATTCTTTTCTTCATATATTAATATGTTTTCTTTATATATATTAATAATTTTCAGCACCTAATCCCATTGGAGTTGTAGGAGCTTGTTTGTCAGTAGGTACACCGGTAACCTCATTAGATAAAGGACTCTCTGCTCCTGTATCGGTAATAGCGCTTACTTTAAAATAATAAGTTTTATTATCCTCTAAATCATTTACTACAAAATTACAAACATTTTTATCTCCTTGCTGAGTACAAGCTGGTCCAGCATTAGGGTTATCAGGATTTGAACTACCATCTAAGCTCACTTCCTTAAAACTATAAGTCTGGCTTTGCTTATCTCTGTAATACAGGATATAACTATTTACTAAGTAATCATCAGAAGACCAAGATACTTTTAAGCTTCCACCTGTTTCTAAGTCACTCACTTTTGTGATTGTACCAATTTCTGGTACCACCTCTCTAAAGAAGTATGACTCTTTTAGTACATCCCAAATACATTGAACACCGGCAGCCCCACAATCGGTATCATTAGAACAAGGACCACTGCCATCTGAACAGACTTTACTTGAACCTCTAATTACAGCGTTTTCATCAATAATAGCTGGTAAATCATCCTGTGTTCCTGGTTGTCCTGCATCTCTACAATAATAGAAATTATAATTATAGCTTTGACATTCTTCTCCTGGTAGACTGCAGTTTGAAGAAGCATCCATCCATGGGCTCCAAGCATTAGTAATTGAATCTGGAGCAGGCCAAGGATTATTACAAATAAATACATAAGCTGGCACAGCATTTGAAGTGCCATCACCATCAGTTGTAATATTGGCAGTGTAAGCACTCATATCCACTGTAGCCTTAACAAAAGTTTGGCCATCACTAACATTAGCAGCTGTGCCCACTAATTGTTTTTCACTATAAACGGTAAGCTCATTTGTATTTTGATTATCAAACTCCACTACATCAGTATTATCTATATACCAAGTCCAATCCCAATCATACGCTATTGTTCTGGCGAGCCTTTGTCCTGAAAGACTGTAAGCTTTAGCATGATACTCTTTATCTCTATCTTTTACTGTGTCATATGTACTATCAGCAGGATCACTATCATCTTCTTCTAAACTATTTTGAGTAGTACTAAATAAATATGAATCCGGCTCAGTTCTAACATAATCTATCTTACAAATACCTGGATCATTTCCTTGATCCTTTAAAGTTTCAAATTTCCAAATATAAGAATTGTAATAACTAATACCATTAAATTCTATATTAGCTCCTTCTACATAATTACCTGTATTAATATCTAAGTAACCATCTTCATTCATACCTATATCCTGATAGCTCTTTACACCCTTAGTACTATCAAGATTTTCATCACCTTTAATAATTACATAATGAATTGTGTCAGCGTCTAGAACCTTATTAGGTGAATAGGTTAAAGTTGTGTTTCCGTTAGGACTATTTTCATAACCTACAACTCCTGGCACCAAGCAATACAAATCATTTTCAGTAGGCATAGAATTCCACTCAGCCAAAGCACTGCTAGTATTGTTTAGATTAAGTCTAGCTAAAATAGGATCAAGACCTCTACTAATATTTGATTTCAACTTTCTCCACCATGTAAACTTAACAGGTTCTAAATCTTCATTAGCTAAGAATGTACCAGCAGGACAAGTGGTTCCATAATCATGTTCTGCAAGTAGTAGAACATTATTATTAAAGCTACTTCTATCCATTTTTTGATCAAAAGGAGCAGTGATTAAAATATTTCTACATACATTAGACTGCATATGACTAGGATTAATATCACTACTTTCAACTCTAGGCCTATTCCTACAACAAGTATCAAGACCACATCCAGCTTGATCACTGCCACACTGACTATCAGCACTACAACCACAACATAATCCTCTATTTTCGCCATCACAAGGAGTTTGGTTAGCTACACAATTTAACTCAGTGTTAACATCTAAACAAACATCATAATCAACAGCTGCTGGGTCACTACTTGTATTATCTGGATTACAACAACAAAAACCGCAGTCACTACTACTACCATTACTACCATCCTCTGCTAAACATGCAAAAGGTGAACCGCAATTAAAAGTATCGCAAATACCTTCCTCTTCACTAGCACAACTAGCCCCCAAGTTAGGAGGTTCATTATTTTCACATTGGTTTTGACAAGTTAATTGATCCTCATATACTCCATATGGATCAGGACTTAATATATTGCACTGATCACTGTTATCACCTGTCATACAATTATAATATGCACAAAAAGAAGCATTATCACCCTCACCGCCTATCTCTTCACCTGAACTACAAGCTCCATTTTCTCCTGCCTGAACATCAAAACAACAATTAGTATCTTCAGCGCATTCAGCTTGACTTAAGTCTGCACAAGGATCATTAGCAATAAGACAACCAGTGTCACAGCTATCTATATCTTCGTACTCACCATCGAAAACAGGATACTGTGATTCACACTGATAACTTTCTTCCCCTTCTTTACAATCATAGTAAGCACAGAAATAAAAGTTATCTCCATTACCTATATCATCACCTGTTCTACATGCTTCACTGCCTGCTACCTTTCCATCAAAACAACAATCAAGATCTTGTGCACATTCAGCTTCACTTAAGTCTGCACAAGGATCAATAGGAGTAGTAGTGTTATTTCCCCAACCTGTACTAAAATTCCATTGATATATTGAGCTAGGAATATCTACATAACAATTTTCATAAATATTAGCATCAGGTCCTCCGTCTTCACATCTACCTTCTTTATATGTTCCTGCAGGGCAACACACTTGCGCACCACAATCATCATTAACCTCACATTGCTCAACAGAAAAATTTAAAGAATTACCAGCTAAGGAATCTTTTATAACACGGACTGGTCCAGAGCTAGCATCTTGAGGGACTAGAGTATCTATATATAAATAATCACTTTCTGACATTATTTCAGCATTCTGATTTTGATTGTAATAAAATCTAACCAAAGCTTGAGTAGAAACTTCACCAAAATATTCTCCATATAAAGTTACTGGAGAATTAGTAGGTCCTCTAATTGGTTCTATTTTACACAAACTAGGCTTTAAATCTTGACTACTATCTACAACAAAAGCATTTGGATTAGCTTCATTAGAGTTAATCTCCCATTCATCTATCATCATGTTAATAGCATAAGTGCCGTTGTCAGTATTTTCAGGTACTTTCACAATAACCTCCTTATCAGTCCAAACAGAAGACTGACAAACACTAGGGAAATCATAACTAGCTTCATAGTCTCCAAAAAGAACCTGGCTAAATCCTCTTACATTTCCAAAGCCAGAACCTTTAATAGTTACATACTGTCCTGGAGCACCACTTGCTGGTGAAAATGAATTAATATAAGGACCAGTATCAGGTTCAGCTGCTTTATAGAAATTAAGATAATTACTTTCTACAGGAAAACCACTAAAGTCTTTTATCACAAAACTGGTCATTTCTCCCTCTTGAATATTGGGAACTAGAGTTGTACCACTAGTTGTATTAAAATTAGAACTAAGACCTCTTGATTTTTGATTATAGCTTCCAAAATAAGCTTCACCAGAGCTCAAGTTTAGTCCTTGGTATAGGATTTCATCAGTTAAAACACCTTCTTCAGGATCTAAAGTACAAAGACCAGGTCTTTCAATGTTATTAATAACAAAATCATTTATATATGGACCTATATTATTAGAACTAGTATCACCTAAATTATCATCAGTGTTTTTTACCGCCACAGGACCTGAGTTAGCTCCATTTGGAATTACAGCAATGATAAGGTTAGTATCCATAAAACCACTGCAATTTTGATTTACTAAACTAGGATCAACAGCCAAAGCATCATCATTTTCATTATCTATATCACCTAAGAATATAAGCTCTGTGCTTGTTGAAAAATTATTTCCATGAACACTAACTAAATTACCAGTAGCACCATTTGGTGTATCTAAATTACAAACATCACCTTCTATAATACAATCTGAATCCTGTGAACAAGGAGAATCAACATCATTCTCACAAAATCCTCCATAAGGACTTATAGATGTAATTACTGGTGATCCCTGACAAGTACAAGTATCTACATCACAAGTTAAATAATCTCCACACATCTCATCACTAGGTTCACTACAAACAGCTAAATCACTCTCAAGGTCAGCCTCACAAGCATCACCAACACCTCCCAGTGCTTCACAAGAACAATCTTCATTACAAAATGAATTATCATCACAAATACTATTGTCTTGATCACAAACATTAGGTGTTAAAGTATTACCATCACAAGATTGATCACCACCAGGACTACAATCAGAGCCTACACAAAGACTCCAAGAACCGTTGGTACAAGTCCTATACCCCCCACAACCACATGAAACCACTTCACCGCTTGTACAACCTGAATTTGAAAAAGAATTACCAGTAGAATTTACTACTCTATCTAAAATAAAGGTGGCTATACCCCAAGAAGACAGAACTATAACTAAACCAATAACACCATTTTTTAAAGTTCTTTTGGCACTGCTTATTTTCTCTTCTTGCCCTCCTGCTGTCATCCACTTAAAGCCAGCAAAAATAATAATACCCACTGCAATAATACCCAAAAACAGCATGGCAATATTAATAATTCTACCCACAATAGTTCTTGGATCCTCTTGTCCAAGTTCAATTGTGTTATTTACACTATTAACACCAGTATCTAATGCTTGAACTGACTCTGCTGGAAACAAAAATACAGACAAAGCTATAACTAGTATTATTAATATATTAATTTTTCTTTTAAACATTGTACTTTTATTAATAATTATCACAATTTTCTTCACTAACAGCATTTCCAGAGCAACAACTTGGGAATAAATCACTAGCTACACAGTTAGGACCGCTGCTAGGTTTATAACAATTTTGATATATATCTTTAACACCAGAACCAACATCTGAAACATGAGTCAAGGCATCATTAAATAATGAGTGTTCAATGATAGCGCTACTAACGTCGGGTTCTCCATCTAAAGGTGCAATATCAACACTTTCAGTTCTTACCCAATATCCTAAGCCATAAGGGCTAGCACCTCTAAGATTAATTAGTTGATGTTCATACTCCTTATTACCTTGCTGTACTATAATACTGCCACTTTTTAGAGAGCTACTGCTCATAAGTTTGTTAAACTCTATAACTACAGGATCATTTAGCTCTATTCCTTGTTCGCTTAATTCAGGGCTTATATTTGTGATTTCAGGTGCTGCAATTTCAATATTGTCATTAATATAAAAACTCCACATATAATTATCCTTACCTTCACTATCTGCAATGTTTTCATTATAGAAACTTAAAGGACCATCAGCTATTGTATCTTTATTTCCATCTAAAGAATTTAGAGCAGCATCTAAAATACCAGTTAACCCTGCTGCTGGATCACTAGCAGGATAATTAACACCCTCATCATCTTGGCAGACATTATATGATAAACCAGTATCTACACAATTAGTGTAAGGAGAATATGACATACAGTCATTATCACTTGTACAACTCTTCAAGTCTGAAGCGACTAACTCTACCGCCAAATTACTTGAACTAGGAAGACAATATATACTTTCACCACAACCATTAACACCACATTCATTATTAGAAATAAACTCTACTGTTTTAAATTGATTAGAAACTACAAAATCACCATCTAAGTAATTACCATCACAAACATTACTACTACAGTCATATGACAAGCAATCACTGTCGTTAACACAAGCATTACCAGAACTAAAAGCACCTTCTTTATTATTAACAATTCTTAAAAATGGAGAAATATTAGAAGCAGAACCTGAAATAGTTGAAGGATTTATAGCTTCATTGAAATTAATTTGCACAATTGAATTACGTGGTTGATCCTTCTTATCTAAAACATTTTGTACATCTTGCCCAGTAATACCTCCAGACATTGGAACAATATCAAGATTAGTAGCCGAAGTATTTAAAATAATATTGTTACCATTTTCTCCTTGCACTTTTGCTTCTATATTAATAGTGTCAGCGTTATGACTAGCCTCCACTTCAGAGTGTCCGCTAAGGGTAATGTAAATATTTTGAGCTTGCTCATTAATATCACTGCTAAACATAATAGTATTAGCACCCTCATTTTCACTTACAATATAAGTTTGAGAACCAACTGTTAGAGAATCAGCTAAAACCTCAGGTACCACATTAATCTGCCAAGCACTACCGTCTGCGTAATTATCACCACTAACTGTAAAGGTAAAATAATTATCAAAAACTACTTCATTATTATTAAATACTGCTTGAGATACTAAATTATCATTATTATTATATAATAGAGCCTGATTAGATCCATCAGTTACCTGAACGGTAAAGTTATCAATTTGCTGGTGATAGTTTTCAGAAATTACAGCACTAGCCTCGTCCCAAGTACCGCTTAAAGGACTCTTTACCACGCTATCAATACTAGCAGCAGTGTAAGTATCTAGGAGTCCTGAAACAGTAATACTACCAGTAGCTGCCTGATAGCTAGTACTACTAACACTATCTTTGCCATTATCAGAACCAGGAAAAATACTAGTTATCTGAGGAGGAACTAAATCTAAAAAGGCTCCAACTTCAAAACTCCACCTTAAATAGTCAGTATTACAATTATCAAATATATTACCCCTATCAACTTTTTCTATAGCATTTGATAAATAAACAGTATACCAAGTCTTTGACTCAGAAGATCCTAAGTAATTAGCTGGAACTAAAGCAAAAGATAAACCATTGTCAGAAACTGTAGCATAAACATCTGTTAGATTATTTTCACAAGCGCCATCATCACAAGCATCTCCAACGTTTTGTTCATATATATGGATATTTTTAGGATTTATCTTGTCACCACTATTACAATACTCTCCATCTCCATTATTATCTAAACAAAAAGTTTCTAGGTCTAACTCTTCTTTGAATTCAATAAGTATAGCGGTGTTTCTAGCTACATCTTGCTGTGATGGTTCAGGATAAACGCTTTGCACTGAGCATGAGCCAAGAGCACCAGACCCAATAACACCTACACCACCATCACCTCCACCACTCCCTACACCTCCACTGCCTGTATTTAATAGCTGACTTAAAATAAAAGTAGCTATACCCCAAGAGGCTAGGACTATAACTAGACCAATAACACCGTTTCTCAAAGTTTTTTTAGCACTATTTATTTTTTCCTCTTCTCCTCCAGCCATCATCCACTTAAAACCAGCAAAGATAATAATACCCACTGCAATAATACCTAAAAACAGCATGGCAATATTAATGATTCTAGCTGCCATAGTTCTTGGATCTTCTTGACCCAGCTCAATTGAATTATTTACAGCATTAACACCCGTATCTAAAGCTGATACTGGTGATACAAAAAAAATAAAACCTAACACTGCTAAAACAAATATGAAGATGGAAAACTTAAATTTCATTATAATAAAATAAATACGTTTTAGCTTTGACTGTAAGCTATGTATATAGTATAATAAATTAAATATAATTAACTTCTTTGTTTTTATTATAGCACATAATTGATAAAATAAAAAAGGATAAAATTAACTTAAAGCTCTAAGATGACAATAGAAAGAATAATAAAAAAATTTAAAGAAATTCACCCAGGAGTTAATACCTCTATACTTCTTTCTGCATACAACTTAGCCAATAAAGCCCACCAGGGTCAGAAGAGAAAAAGTGGTGAAGATTACATACAGCACAGCCTGCATACGGCCTATGTTTTAACACAAATAAAAGCAGACATTAACACTGTGGCTGCTGGGATTCTTCATGATGTTCCAGAAGACACTAAACATACCTTAAAAGAAATTAAGCAGAAATTTGGAGAAGATATATATAATTTAGTTAACGGTGTAACAAAACTAGGTACAATTAAATATAGAGGTGAGGAAAAGTATAGAGAAAACCTTAGGAAAATGTTTGTAGCTATGGCTAAAGATGTTAGGGTAATATTTATTAAATTCTGTGACAGATTACATAACTTGAGAACACTAGAAGCGCTGCCTCCAAACAAGCAAAACCGCATAGCTAAAGAAACTTTAGATATATATGCCCCTATAGCTGGGTTATTAGGTATGTGGCGTTTAAAATGGCAAATGGAAGATATCTGTTTTAAGTTCTTGCAAAATGAGGAGTATAGAAAGCTAGAGCATAAGTATGAAATAGAAAAGAAAGCAGAAAGAAATAAATACTTTCATAAAATTAAAAACATACTAGGTGAGAAATTGGCTAGTAATGGTATAAAAGACTACGAAATACAAGTTCGTTTTAAACACTTATATAGTATTTATCAGAAGATGAAGAAAAAAGATCGTCGTTTTGATGAAATATATGATGTGTTTGCCTTAAGAGTGATTGTCCCAAATATTGATGATTGTTATAAATCGCTTGGAATCATACACACTATTTGGAAGCCAAAAGCTAATCGCTTTAAAGATTATATTGCTGTAGCCAAACCTAACGGCTACCGCTCACTTCACACTACTGTTTTTGGTCCTGAAGGAAAAAATGTAGAATTTCAGATAAGAACCCAAGAAATGCATGATGAATCTATATATGGATTGTCTGCTCATTGGTACTATAAGGGTAAGGGTAGTAATAAAAATGCCAGACAACCACATTGGATTAAGGAAATTCTTAAAATACAAAAAAATATCAATACAAAAAACTTTATTGAAGAAATAAAATTGGATCTTTTTCGTAACAGAATATTTGTATACTCACCTAAGGGTGATATTTTTGAACTTCCAGAAAAAGCAACACCAATTGATTTTGCCTATGCTGTACATACTGATATAGGAAATAAAGCTGTAAGGGCCTTGATAAATGATAAGATAGCTAACTTAGAATTTCCACTAAAAAATGGAGATATTGTAGAGATTGTAACAGATAAAAACCGTAAGCATCCTAATAAAAACTGGTTGAAGTTTGTAAAAACTAAAAAAGCAAAAGAAAGGATTAAACAGCACGGCAAAAAAACACCATTTAATAATATTAAAGATCTTATCATAAGAAACCCCAAAGAAACTAAAACTAAAAAACAGCAAAAAGTTAGAAAGAAAAGATAAATAATGAAAAGAGTCTGTCATTAGGATCTAAAATTCAGCAAGCTTAAGAATACAAAAAAGAGACATCAATATAGATGTCTCTTTTTAAGATAAATGCAATATAGCACTACTTTCTATCATCAGTTAATTTACCAATTTTACGTAAATACTCATTCTTCTTTCCTAACTCTAAACTAGTTAGAGCGTATTTCTTCTGCTCTCTTTTAGATTTCTTACCCTGATGATATTGTTTTTCTCTTGCTTTGTCCAAACGCTTAGAATTTCTAAGTCCTTTCTTGAATCTTCTTAAAAAACTTTCAAAGTTTTCACCTGTTTTACGCTTAAAATCTGCCATAATTAACACCTTCCTTTCTATTTATATAATTAATATATTATTAATCTTTTATATTAATATTTAATAATTATTTTAACTTTTTATTAACATCACTCTTAATTTTTTTCTGTGGTATTATCTCTTGCACACCTGAATCCATATCTCTTAGAAGTATAGTGTCATCATTTAATTCTTTCTTTCCAATAATTAAAGCTAATCTAGACTCCAATTCTTTAGCTTCTTCCAATTGAGTCTTTAAGCTATTAGTCGCAAAAGAATGTCTAACATTATAACCTTCTTTTCTTAATTCTTCAAATATCTGCAAGGACCTAATCTTTGCTTGCTCACTTATTTGAGCAATAAAGATAAGATTATATGGTTTTGGGAATAAAATCAAGCCTTGCTCCTTAATTTTCGTTAATGCTCTCTCCAGTCCAATGGCCATACCAGTAGCAGGAGTAGCCTTATTGCCTAGTTTTTCAACTAGATTATCATAACGACCGCCACCACCAAGTGAATATCTAGATTGAGTATTCTCCTTCTCATCTAATGGCCAAAGTTCAAAAACAGTATCATTATAATAACTTAAACCCCTAACTAAATGAGGATTAAAATTATAACGGATATCTAATTCATCTAAGTATTCAACTACTTTACTAAAATGCTCCCTACTATCTTCACTTAAAAAATCAGCAATTTGCGGAGCATCTTTTGCAATTTCTATACATTCCTTTTCTTTACAATCTAATAGTGCTAGAGGGTCTTTATCTAATAATTTTTTACAAGTATTACATAATTTACTACGTTTACCTCTTTCTTTATAAAAAGAAATAAGTTTTGCTTTATATTCTTTCTGACAATCTTTGTCACCTAAGCTATTAATCTGTACTTCTACATTTAAACCTAGATCTTTAAACATATTATAAGCGGTAACCATAAGTAATACTTCTGAAACTGGCTTATCTTCACCAATAACCTCTGCATTTATCTGATTAAATTGTCTGTAACGTCCATTTTGTAGTTTTTCTTGTCTAAATACGGGTCCAACTGAAAATAAACGCACAGGATGTGACATTTCTTCCTCTAAATTATATTCTTGATACGCTCTAAGTACACCTTGAGTTAACTCTGGTCTTAAGACTAACTTTTCTTTTTTGTCACTAACAAAGCTATAAAGCTCCTTAGGGTCATTAGTTCTAAAAGAGTTCTTAAATAACTCAGCTTTTTCCAGTATTGGTGTTTCTATTTGTTTAAAACCATATCTACGTAGAAAATCACTAATATTCTTTTTTATTATCTCCCAATTATCAAAATCTTTAACTGTAACGTCTTTAGTTCCTAGTACACGAGAAAAGTTTTTCCCTGGCTTTGTGTTTATATTTTTTTTATTTGCTCTATTATTTCTACTTCTTTGTTTCGGCATATATATGATTAATTAATAATTTATATTATATTTAAAAACTTCAAACTTATCTATAGGCCAACCTCTAATCCAAACTTTACCAACTATAAAGCTCTCATTTACAGGTCCAAAACTACGAGAATCTTTAGAAGCGTCTCTATTATCACCTAGAACATAATATTCATCAGCCTTCAACTCCACTTCTTCATTTTGCATACCATACGTTTGAGTTCCTTTAGGTAAATATTTTTCATCAAGTAAAAAGCCTTTAGGGTTTTCTTCATTGTAAACATATACTAAACCATTTTTCACCTCCACCTTTTCTCCCGGTAAAGCAATTATTCTTTTAATAAAGTACTCTTGTGGGTGTCTAGGATAACGAAAAACTACCACTTCACCTCTTTCAGGCTCATTAAAACGGTAACTAATCTCATCTATTATTAAATATTCGTAATCATGGAAGCTGGGTTCCATTGATGCTCCTTTTACATAAAAGGGTTGTATTAAAAAATATCTAACTGGCACAATAATAGCTAGCGAAATTAATACTATTTTTAATACTTCAAAAAAGAAGCTAAAAAACTTTTTAAACATAAGATTATTTATTTATTTCAATAAAAGTAAACTAATTGTAGCATTTTTTAATCACAAAATCAAGTGTTAAAATATTTCTCAAATTAAGCCCTAATAACCTTAGTAACCACACCATTTATAGTATATCCTAAAGAATCTAGATCTTCCTTGTGTAGAATAATTGGTGGAATTTTTAAAGTAGATTCTGATACCAATCTTATCTCATTACTTTCCCTGTCTTCATAAAAACGTTTAATGTTAGCTAAGCCATCAATAATAGAAAGCACATAATCTCCGTCTCTTGGCTGTAAACTGCTATCAATAACTACGTAGTCACCATCTTTTACACTTTTTCCGTTAATACTAGCCTTATTCAGTGACTTACCCACTGCTTTAACAATAAATAGATCTTTAGGATCCCTTCTCTTATTTAAAACCTTAGGAGATATTTTCATATAACCCAAAATATCTTGTTGAGCAACCTGCAAGGCCTGTCCGCAGTTTGCTAAACCTAAAATAGGTAAGTTAAACAGTTCATCAATAACAAAAGGTTCACCAGAGGATACTTCCGTTTTGTCTTTTTTAGAATCAAGATAAAGTAAACCCTTAGCTTTCAACTTATCTATATGATAAATAACTGTTTGTGGGTTTTTAATGTTTAACTCTTTACCTATCTCACGATAAGTCATTGAATTAAGATTTTTTTTCTTGGCTAAGTCAAGAATTTTACTTTGATTGTTATGCATATATTTATATTAATAATTAGTATATAAATATTATAGAGCAAGCGGTAGATTGTGTCAAGAGATTTATTTACATTATTTATAATATTTATATTATTTATTATAAATACACAAAAAGACCTACTTATAGCAGGTCTTTATATAATATTTAAATGTATTTAAATTCTTAAAACAATTAAATCAAATTATTTTGTCCAACTTGAGTCCTGCCTAAATGTTCATAACCTCTAGCAGTTACTACCCTACCTCTAGCTGATCTTTCTAAGAAACCAAGCTGCATTAAATATGGTTCATAGACATCTTCAATTGTTGACATCTCTTCTCCAGAAGCAGCAGATAAGGTGTTAAGGCCTACGGGGCCACCATTGAATTTATCAATAATAATCTCTAATATTTTTCTATCAATAAAATCTAAACCTAGATTATCTACCTCAAGCATTGTAAAAGAATTTAAGCAATCTTTTTCAGTGATCTCACCTGTACCTTTAACTTGGCAATAGTCTCTAACTCTTTTAAGTAATCTATTGGCAACTCTAGGAGTACGACGAGAACGGCTACTTATTGCCTTGCTAGAAGCATCATCAATATTTATCTTTAAAATACCAGCGCTTCTTTTTACAATCTTCTCAATATCATCTTCTTCATAAAAGTTTAGATGATGGACCAAACCAAACCTGTCTCTAAGTGGAGCAGATAAATGACTGGCTTTAGTGGTAGCTCCAATAATAGTAAACCGTGGTAAGTCTAGACGTAGAGTCCTAGCACTAGCACCTTTTCCCATAATAATATCTAAAGCATAATCCTCCATAGCTGGATACAGTATTTCTTCAATACTTCTATTTAAACGATGGATTTCATCAATAAATAAAATATCATTTTCAGAGATATTAGTTAAAATAGCAGCTAAATCTCCACCTTTTTCAATAGCTGGTCCAGAAGTTATTCTTAAATTAGCACCTGTCTCTTTAGCAATAACATGAGCTAAGGTAGTTTTTCCAAGTCCAGGAGCACCATATAAAAGAACATGCTCTAAAGCTTCAGATCTTTTCTTAGCAGCTTCAATACTTATCTTTAAGTTATCCTTTACCTTTTCTTGACCAACATACTCTTGCAAGTGCTTAGGTCGCAAAGAACTATCCCAAGCTTGATCTTCAGTGTTTTCCTTAGAACTTATTATTCTCTCTGTCTCTTCCATATATTTATATAATAATATTTATACTATAGTACTTCTCTATATATATTATATTATATTATTCAAATCGTAAAACAATAAAATTATTATTAAAACTTTCTAAACTCACAGATAGTATTAAAATCACAATAAGAGCAGGTTCTAGGACTAGGCTTGGGTGTAAAATCCATTGACTTAATTTGATCTATTTCTTCTTGTAATTGCCCTTGTAATTTTTCAAGTTGTTTATCTGTGGCTGAAAAAGAAAGTTTGTGACCTTCTTTATCTAAGAAATAATAACTTAACTTTGATACTTTAAGATTTAAAACATTCTCTAGTGCTAATTGATATATCATTAACTGCCTTTTATCTTTAGTATCTAACTTATCTTTAACTCTCCCAGTCTTGTAGTCAATAACCTCAACTGTACCATCCTCTAATCTATCCACCCTATCAATAGCACCCTTAATAGAGTCCTGACCAATCTTTAATACAAAGTTTTCCTCTAGCATTATTGGTTTTATAAAATTATTCTCTACTAGATCATTATAGAACTTAATCAAAGACTCTTTACCTTTTTTATAGTATTCTTGTTTTTCTTTTTTAGTTTCATAACCCCCACCTTGCCAATAGTCATTATATAAATCCATTAGCCTATCTAAATTAATTTGTCTCTTAATCTCCTCTTTTCTTTTCTCAGTATCTGCAAATAAACTTGTTTGAGCTTGATTAGCTTCAAGTAAAGGGTACATAAACTGGTATAAAGTATTGTGCAAAGAGCGACCAAAAGAAAGGCTGGCTTTTTCTGGCGCAGGTACTTTCAATATAAAGGCATAACGATATTGCCAAGGACACTTGCTGTATGACTCTAACTGAGAAAAAGAGAATTTACTCGGCAAAGTGTATTCACTTTTATTTACCTCACTTAATTTCTCTGCTTCTTTTTTATGTAAATCCTTCTCTAACTCATTTAGTGCCTTATAATCAGCACTAAACTTTTCTTTAGCGCTTAAATTCATTTCTTCAAGAAAAAGTGATGGTTTTTTTTCTAATTTACCACCGTAATCTTTAGCGCTGGTAAGGTAAAGATTTTCTTTAGCTCTAGTTATAGCAACATAAAATAATCTTCTTTCTTCTTCAACATGAAAATCTTTATCTGACTCTATTTTTTCTTTAATCAAGGCTTCTGGAATACTAATCTTGTCTGTTCTGGAGATAGTGGGGAATCGTTTATCCACTAAATTGCAAACAAAAACATGTTTAAATTCTAAACCCTTAGCAGAATGTACTGTCATAATTTTAACTACCTCAGGATCTTCAAACTCTAAGAACAAAGAACCACTCTCTCCTGCTTCAAGCTCTAAGTTTAAATAATTTACAAAGTCTTTTAACTTAGCTTCCTTATCTGCACTTTCAAATTCTTTTATTTTTTTATAGAACTGATTCAACCAAGAAAACTTATCTTTATCTCTATCTTGATCTAACTTTTTGGTAATTGCAAAAGTTTTAACATAATCTAAAAATATCTTACTAGGACTTTCATGCTTAGCCATCTCACTATGCTTTTTAATTAAACTAAGCAGTTCATTTATCTTTTTATGTGACTCACTGTCTAAGTCATTTAAAACATGAACATTTTCTAAAGCTTCATACAAAGACCAAGTTTTTCTTCTAGCTAACTTATTTAACTCTAATATATCTTTATATGGAATAGAGAAGTAATCAAAATTTAAAACTCTAAACAGCGCTGAAGACTCATGATAGTTATCTAGAAGTTTAAAATAAGCTATTGCATTTAATATTAAAGATTTAAAGTATAAACCTTTTAGGGAAACAAATTGATTAGGGATACTATGACGATTTAGCTCTTTCACAAACTTATCAGCAGCATCATTGGCTCTAACTAAAATAGCAAAGTCAGACCATTTACTATCCTTATTAGCTTGATATATACTTTCAATCTTTTCTCTAACAAAAGTAGTTTCTGATTCTTCATTTTGCAAATGCCAATGCTCCACCTTTGCCTCTATTGGTTTCTGTGCTTTTAATTGTTTATTAACCTTAATCTTCTCTTCTAAACGATTAGGGTTATTGTGTTTAATAAGCTCATACGATTTATCAAGTATTTTTTGTCCTGAACGATAATTTTTAGTTAATACTATTTGTTTAGCTTTAGGGTAGTCATCTTTAAACTGCATAATGTTGAAAATAGAAGAACCACGAAAACGATATATACTTTGATCATCATCACCAACTACAGTTAAGTTTTGATGTGATTTAATAAGTAACTTAATTAACTCATATTGAGCCCAGTTAGTATCTTGAAACTCATCAACCATAACTTGTTTAAACTTCTCTTGGTATTTAGCTAATATATGTGGTCTTTCTTTAAAAAGCTTTAAGGTGTATCTAATTAAATCACCAAAATCTAAATAAGAATTATCAAGGAGTAATTGATTATACTTATCATATGCTTTAGCTAATTCCTGATACCTCTGTATTTCTTGTTCTTGTTCTTTAGCTTCATCAGCACTTAAATTATTATCCTTATTCTCTTCTAGGCTCTTAGCATGATCTAAATAATCTTGTGGAGTAATTTCTTCATCTTTTAACCTAGAAAAGTGTTTAATTAATTCTTGGATAAACTTGGTTGAGTTACCTAGTGGCCTATAATAATCAAGTTCAAACTTATTTAAATTATTGTAGATAAATATCCACTGCTGCGTTTGACTTAAAAGCTCAAAGTCTATAGGCAAACCTATCTCTAGCCCGTGATCTTTAAGAACTCTTTCACAAAAACTATGAAAAGTACTAATCCATAAATCAAAGTAGCCATATGGTAATGCTTCCAGCGCTCTTTCTTCCATTTCTGCTGCTGCTTTTTCTGTAAAAGTTAGAAGTAATATTTCTTCAGTATTAATTTTCTTTTCATTCATTAAATAAAGCATTCTGCTAATAAGGACAGAAGTTTTTCCTGTACCAGCACCAGCAACTAAAAGCAAAGGCCCTTTTTCATGCTCAATAGCTTCTCTTTGTTCTTTATTTAAATGAGAAAAGTCTGCTTTCATAATTATCTTTAAGAAATATTATTTATTTAAGTCTACAAGTTTTCTTAACTTAGCATTTTCTTTCATAGGTCCAATAATTGCTAAGTTCAATCTATCATTTCTAAACAGCTCTTTAGCTAATTTCAAAATATCAGCACTGCTGACCTTATTCATCTCAGCTAAAAAGTCTTTAGGTTTCTTAAGTGATTTTCTAGTTACAGATTGCCTAGCATAGAAACTTGCAATTGCATCAGAGCCCTCCAAACTCAAAGCCATTCTTCCTTTTATCATCTCCTTAGTTCTTTTTAGTTCTTTAGCGGAAACAGGTTCTAAACTTAGTTTCTTAAATTCATTTAAAATAACTTCAATTGCTTCATATACTGCTTCATTTTTCAGCCCTGCCTCCACAGCTAAATAACCAGAGTCTCTATATAGTTCAGCAGAGGTTTTAACATAGTATGCTAGACCTCTTTTTTCTCTAATTTCTGTAAATAATCTTGAACTCATAGATCCACCCAGGATAACTTGCATTAGCTTTAAGGTAGCTTCTCTTTTATCATCTATTGCAAAAGCTCTCACACCTAGGGCTAAATTAATCTGATCATTTTCTTTATGCTCAACTTTTATCTGCGGTGCCTTTTGCTTTACACTAACCTTGGCTGGTTCTTTTTTCTTGCCCTTAGAAAAGTCTGCAAAATATTTATTACTCAAAGCATTAATATTTTTTGGTAGATTACCTGCAAGTACTAAATGCAAATTGTTAACACCGTATTGTTTCTTATAATAATTAACAAAGTCTTTTCTTTGAAATTTCTTGATATTATCTTTAGTACCAATAACCTCCCAACCAGCACTATTATCTCCATACACGCAAGACTCAAAAACATCCTCTAGTCTCATCATTGGATTAGCTCTATACATATTAATCTCTTCTAAAATTACACCTCTTTCCTTATCAATCTCATCTTGTTTAAAAGTGGAATTAAGTAACATATCACTAAGTATCTCTAAAGCTATCTCTAATTTATCTGCTCTAAGTTTAATGTAGTAACCAGTATATTCTTTAGAGGTAAAAGCATTAAACTCTCCCCCTACAGCATCTAGAGCTGTGGCAAGACTTAGAGCATCTGGATATTTTTCTGTACCTTTAAACATCATGTGCTCTAAGAAGTGACTAATTCCATTATTAATTCTAGTTTCATTTCTTGAACCTGTGCCTACCATAACTAAAGCAGTAACTGTTTTAGAGCTATTGTCTGGTATTTTAACAATTTCTAAACTATTTTTTAATTTATCAATCTTGTAGTTATTCATATTGTAAATATTTATTATTTATATAACTTAAATTTAACACATATCAGTTATAATTCAAACTTAGAACAATGATAATAAAGTAATATTATTTAAATGAAAAAATATTATTTACCAACAAAACATAATAAGTCACTGGAGATAAAAGATTTAGCTAAACATGAAAAACCAAGAGAAAAACTGCTAGAGAAAGGCACCAATATTTTATCTCTATCAGACTTGATAGCTGTTATCTTGCAAACTGGAACAAAAAAAGAAAATGTTATTAGAATGAGCACAAGACTATTAACAGAATACGGGCAAAAGATTATCTCTGATCAAAAAAGTCCGCAAATATTAAGTAGTGAACTAAAAATACCACTAGGAAAAGCTTGCCAACTTATTTGCTGTTTTGAATTAGGTAAAAGGCTGTTTAAAGAAAATCAAGGAGTGCAGAAAACAATTAAGAGTGCTCAAGATGTATATGACTACTTACAAGACATGAGAAACTTAAACAAAGAACAGCTTAGAGGTCTCTACTTAAACAGCCGCTCAAAGTTAATACACGATGAGATTATATCACTAGGTACATTAAACTGTTCTCTAGTTCACCCTAGAGAAGTTTTCCAGCCAGCTATTGAATATAGTGCAGCCTCTGTGATACTGGCACATAATCATCCCTCCGGCAGTCTTAGTCCTAGTTTAGAGGACATTAAAGTTAGCACTAATTTACTCAAGGCGGGACATATTTTAGGAATAGATATGATAGATCATATTATTATCACCAAAAATGGTTTTCACTGTATACCTTTTTAATGAAAGAAAGGGTAACAAAACTAAGACATATAATTTATATAATATATGAATGAATATCCTAATAAATACAAACACTACCAAAAAAAATATAAGAATTTAATTTGTGATAAGAAAAGCACCAGCTTTCATGTTAAAGCTAAAGATTATTTTGCTAGCTTGGCCACTATTTTAAATCTATTATCTCAAAGTAATACTCTCACAGAAAAAGAGATTAAAAATATACTAAGAAGTCTCGCTAGGGATCTTCTTTACTTGCAAGATAATTATAAAATTATAGAAAAATAATAAAGAAGGGTATCGCTATTCAAAGTGAAGAAGATATAGAAATGGCTAATTCTGACTTCTATAATTATTTAAAGTAGTCCTGTTGTTTGGCTTAAGTATAAGTCCAGAAATTAAAGCTAATACTAGCCAACCAAAATGAAGAGATATTAACCAATGCTCTGCTAGCATTATAATTAGCAGTGCCAGCCACAGAGATATATAAAGAACTTGTTTTCTACTATATGCTATTGCAAATAGATAAATAAAGAATACCAAGAAAGCCAGAAAGCCAAGTATACCAACTTCGGCCATTAAGAGTAAGAAGCTGTTGTGCACTGGTTGTAGTTCATAAATATCTTTGTCTGGGTAATAATCTTTCAAAGCTAAGGTGTAATTACCTAGACCTACTCCAAAGTATAAATTGTCTTTAATGATAGTTTGTGCCTCTAGAACCTGCCCTTGTCTTTCACTAATTGATTTTACCTCCAAGCGATTACTTGTATCTAATCTAGAAAAAAACAATTGGCTATATATGCTTAACAAAATTAGAACAAATATAATCAGTGCTGAGCTTACTTTAATTATTTGCTTGTAGTTTTTTTTATTAATTAAGTAATAAATAATTATAATCAAAGATCCTATAAATCCAGCTACTATTGCTAACCTAGAAAAAGATAAAAACAAAGACATTAAAGAGATAAGGGTAGCACTCCAAAGAAATAAAGAAGTCTTTAGTTTTTTGTAATCAAATATTTTACTGCTTTGAGCTAATAATAAATATAGGGAAGTTAATAAACTAATAGCCATTAAAGCACCGAAGATGTTAGGGTGATCAAGACCTCCATAAGCTCTAAGCCAACGACCAGAACCAGTCTCTATAACAGCTTGACCTAAATCAAAAGCACCATGTTTAGCAATACCTAAATATTTACTACTAAAAGAACTTTGAGTAATAAATTGAAGTATCCCTAGAATTCCTTGTAGCAGAGCGCCGCCTACAAACCAAAAGAGCAATTTTAATTTATTATATTTAACAGTAATTAAAACCCAAATTAATAAAGCAAAAATTATAAACCAAAAATAATGTAATAATGATAATTTATAACTATATGAAAATATAATTGAAGTAATGATAAATATTTCAAAGACTCCCAAAAAATACCATAATCTATTTTTAATTTGTAAGCGAATAGTTTTAAAATATACACTAAGAGATAGCGCTACTAAAACTATTATTAATAGATCAGTGAAATAGAAACTAATAGTATTAAACTCTAAAGAAAAAACATCTTTACTATAAGCACTGACAATATACCTAGTTTGTATAGGTAAGGTAAAAACTAAAAAATATAACAAGTATTCAATTATCTTTTTTATATTCAAACTATTTAATTTTTTCAGCTTAGAGCTTATCTTCATAAAGTTTCATTCTTTCTAAATACTTTTGATAAAAGAATTCTCTTCTATCTAGAACATGAAGCTTTAAAACCTCATCGTTTATAAGCACCTCTTTACCCTTATTAGCTTTCTCTTTAATCTCTTGAGGAAATAAACGCCATTGAATTTTCTTTAAATAATTTTCAATAATTCCATTACTATCACTTCTATCCGTAGAGCTTTCAGCTTTTTCTCCTATATCTTTAACGTCATTACCCTCCTTAGGTGATTTAAAGATTTTAAAATAATTAGGTAAATATTTTTTTAGCCAAGTATTCTCCTCTAATAATTTATCTAGATAATTATCTTCATCATAAACAGAACTTAAGTTAACCAACCAATAGAAAAAGTAGAAATCATTTTCCTTAGTATAATTTTCTAAATTTAAATTAGCTTCACTTACAAAAAAACTTAAACAAAGTTTGTTCTTTTCATTTTCAGGGCTAGGTCTTAAATTAAATATTTTTCCTATCAGCGCTAAAGTAAATCTAGTTGTCCAAATTCTATTTCTTTTTGTTACAATAAACAAATCAATATCTCCTCCTTCTCTTAAGTTATATGAGCCTATACTATTACTCAAAGCAATAAGCTTTAAACCGGTAAACAGCTTAAATACTTTTGACCACTTTTTAGCTATATTTATCTTTTCTTTAGTATAGTTATATCTTTTTTGCCTAATTTCAAAATTAGTCTCTTTACCCTTTAAGCAATAGAAGCTGTTCTTAGAACTAATAATATTCCTTTCTTCTAAATCTTCTAAAGCTTGAATGATTTTAAAATATGAAGTATCTATTTGCAAATATTTAAAAACTTCAAAAGCACTAAGTGGATAAGAAAAAACATCAAAAAAAGCAATTGTAGATACAATTGCTTTGTTTAAGTTGGTACTTGAATTTTCTAACATAAAATTAATCTTCTTGCTTAGGCTTGTCTATCTCCATTGTTTCCACCTCTTCTTTTTTCTTGGAAATTCTAGTTACATCTTTATCTATTTTCTTAAACTCTTTATAGGCAGTATTATAATGATTAACACTGGTAGAAAGAGTATTACCTAGTTTCTGTAGATAATTATCATAACTTAAAATATGACGCCCTAATTTCTCTACATTCTTTTTAATCTCTTGTGCTGATTCTTCAATTTGCATAGCTCTAAGCCCTTGTAGTACTGTCTGCAGGTAAGCAAGGAAAGAAGTTGGAGAAACAATTACAACCTTTTTTTCTTTAAAAGCATATTCAATTAAATCACGATGTACGATTCCTATTTTCCCAACTAATAGATCATAATAAATAGCTTCAGAAGGGATAAACATAAAAGCAAAATCAAGTGTTTTTTCAGAAGGCTTTATGTATTTAGCGGTCTCATCTATTCTAGCTTTTAAGTCTGCCTTAAAAGCTCTTTCTAAACGTGTTCTTTGTTCCTTATCTTTGCAATTTATTAGTTTCTCATAGTTTTCTAAACTAAACTTTGAATCTACTGGAATTACTTTGTCTTTCACAAAAACTACAGCATCTACAATATCACCATCTTTAAAGCTATATTGCATTTTATATGAATTTGGAGCTAAAACGTTTTTTAAAGTTTCTTCTAAATAATATTCTCCCAATACACCTCTGTGCTTAGGGTTCTTTAATATATCTTGCAAATTCTGTAATTGCTCAGAAAAATTAACCACTTGCCTATTGGTTTCATCTAGCTTAGTTAATCTTTCAGTAATATTAGAGATAAGTTTAGCGCTTTGCCCAAACTGCTCACGATTACTTTGATGTACTTCAGATAATTTCTTATCCAGTTCTTGTCTAAGTAAGGTATTGATTTCAGATAAGTTCTTTAAACGCTCTTGCATTAAAGTCATACCTTTATCATTTTGCTTTCTTTGCAGGTAGTACCAAGCTAAAACTAATATCGCTAGTAGCAATACGATTGTAATTATATCTATAATCATAAATTGTGATTATTATTATATCCAGGTTACACCAGCAACACTATCATTATCATTCTTTAACCTCATAAGTCTCACTCCTTGTGTATCTCTACCTGTTTTATTAATAGAAGTAAATGGTAAACGAATTACTTGGCCTTTAGCTGAAATAGCGATAACATCTTTTTCTTTCATAATCTTGTAATCCATTAAATAAGCATTAACTAATACGCCAGTCTTGTTGGTAACCTTAGCAGTCTTAATACCAGAACCACCTCTTTTTTGTATCTTATATAGTTCAAAGGCCGTTCTCTTACCAAATCCTTTAGCCATGATAGTCATTACTTGATAATCTTTTTCTTTAATAGCTTTTTGATTAGCTACACCCATACCAATAATTTTATCATCCTTTTTAAGGCGCATACCATAAACACCGGCTGCAGATCTACCCATTTCTCTTACATCAGTTTCTTTAAATCTAATAGCTTGACCATTAGCAGTGATTAGAATCACTTCATCATGACCACTGGTTGGCTTAGCCCAAATAAGTCTATCTTCATCTTTTATTTTTATAGCAATAAGTCCTGAGCGTCTAACTTTAGAAAATGAATCTAAAGAAACTTTCTTTACCACTCCTTTTTCTGTGGTGAAGAATAAATATTTTTGATTTGATATTTTATCTAAAGGTAATATTGAAGTAATTTGCTCCTTACTCATAAGCTGCAAGAAGTTAACTATAGCTGTTCCTTTAGCAGTTCTAGATGTCTGAGGTATCTCGTGAGCTTTTAGCTGAAAGACTCTACCTTTAGTAGTAAAGAATAATAAGTCACTATGAGTATTAGTGGTAAACATGAACTGTACCAAATCCTCTTCTTTAGTACTTAAACCAATAACTCCCTTTCCACCTCTAGCTTGAACTTTGAAATTACTAGGATCAAGTCTTTTAATATAACCATCTCTAGTCATCATAATCATAGTTTCCTCGTTAGGAACTAAGTCTTCAATATTAAAATCCTTTACTCCTCTTGTTATAACCTTAGTTCTTCTTTCGTCTCCATACTTCTTATCAATATCAACCACTTCTTGTTTAATAATATTTCTCATTTTAGTCTTAGAACCTAAAATACCTTCCAGTTCCTTGATCAGTCTTTGCTTTTCTTTCAGTTCATCTTCAATCTTCTTTCCTTCTAAGTTAGCTAAATTCTGAAGTCTCATCTCTAAGATAGCCACTGCTTGACGTTCAGATAACTTAAACTTCTTAATTAAACTGACCTTAGCCACTTCTTTGTCTTTAGAAGCTTTAATAGTTTTAATAACCTCATCAATATTATTTAAAGCAATAACAAGACCTTCTAAAATGTGAGCCCTGTCTTTAGCTTTATCTAAATCAAACTGTGTCCTTCTTCTAACTACTTCCAAACGATGCTTAACATATTCTTCCAATATCATTTTCAGTGTTAAAACCTTAGGTTGCAAACCATCAATTAAAGCTAGCATATTAACATGGAAAGTCTCTTGCAGTTGTGTGTTTTTATATAAAGTATTTAATACTTTTTTAGGATAAGCATCTTTTTTAAGATCAATAACTACCCTAACACCATCTTTGTCTGACTCATCTCTTAAGTTCTTTATACTATCAACCTTCTTGTTTTTAACTAAATCAGCAATCTTTTCCACCAAATTAGCTTTGTTTACTTGATAAGGAATTTCAGTGATAATAATCTTAAAATCATTAGCTTTGTTTTCTACAATCTCAGCCTTACCCCTAACTACAATCCCACCCTTACCAGTAGCATATGCTTGAGCAATATCTTTTTGGTTGTAGATAATACCACCAGTAGGAAAGTCTGGCCCTTTAACAAATTGAGTTAAATCTTCAATACTAGCTTCAGGGTTTTCAATTAAATGAATTATTGCTTGAGATAATTCGTGTAAATTATGAGGAGGAATATTAGTAGCCATACCTACAGCAATACCCATAGTTCCATTTAAAAGCAAGTTGGGTAATTTGGCTGGTAAAACAGTAGGTTCATCATGAGAGCCATCAAAGTTAGGACGAAAATCAACTGTTTTCTTTTCTATATCAATTAAAAGTTCGTCAGAGATATTTTGTAGTTTTGCCTCTGTATTATGATTAACAAAACCATTAGCAATAAAAGAGTGGCAATCACTATCAACTCTAACAGAATATACTGTTTCTTTATTTTTAAAGTCGTTGATAGTTTTAACTTTATTAAAGAAAAACTTATTTTCTAAGAGCCAATCTATAATTTCTTTATCTGCAGGTTTTAATATCTTTACTAATTTTGAGTAGTTTTCCTTTAATTTAGAATAACGATCAAAATTATTTCTTTGTAAGAAGCTTTGTGTATAATTTTTCCTTAAATAATCACTAATATAAGGAATGGAATCTGTCTTACTTAATTTAGTGTTATTAATATCTTCAATATTAACTAATACTTCCTTTTTACGTTTAGAATAAAAGTTTATTTGTTTATGAAAATTATTAATACCCTCTACTCCAGAAATGATTAGTTTATAACAAGAATTTCTTTTGTCTTGATATGGATTAGTAGTTACAATTTGATAACTAAGTAGTATAGTTTTTAATTGTTCTATTAGTTTCTGACTTTTACTATTATAAGTTAGTTCAATAGATTTACCTCCATGGCGCTTATCAACTTTAGAAATAACAGAACCATCACCTTCAAACAAGGCTTGCAAGAAAGAACTTATTACCTCTTTTTTAGATTCTAATACTGAAAAAGGTATTTCCTTTTTATCAGAACGTTCAAATAATAAGCCTATCTTTTGTAAGAAATTTACTGCCTGTTGATGATATAAACTTAACTCAAAACAATCACCTTTAAGTTCTCTTTCATATAATTTCGCACCTTTAAACTGCTTTAGGATTATATTTTTTACTTTATTATAAAAAACCTTATCAGAATTACAAAATAGAATCTGTCCTTTATGATAACTACCTTCAGAAACCAAAGCTCCCAATAAAAATGCTAAATCCTTATTCATTGTCTTAGGCAAAGTTATAGAAGTCTGTTTATTTTTCAAAGGTGAATAATATTTTTCTAGATTAGCATTTGATTTAGCAAACAAATCAAAGTTCCTATTAATCAACATAACATCATTAACATTTAAGTCCGCTAACATCTTCCAAGTTATAGATGGTCTACCAAAATCATCCTTAGTCCAAACCATTAAAGGGTGGTTTAAAGATCCTTTAATTTGATATCCTTGCTCACTAATTATTTGTCTAATCTTGTGTTCACCTGAGTTAAAAAACTTATCCGCCTTTTTGATCTTTCCTTGATAATTTAAAATGTCTAAATTAATTTTCTCTTCCTTTTTGCTAGATATTTTCTCAATAGGCAAAACACCTTTATTACTTAAAATTAAGGTATCTCCTGTAACACAATATCTCATAGCTGCCGCGCTATCTCCATCCATTGAACCAAAGTTACCCTGACCATTAACAAGTTGATAACGCATAGAGAAGTCTTGAGCCATTCTAACCATTGAATCATAAACAGCACTGTCACCATGAGGATGATATTTACCTAAAACTTCACCAACTACAGTAGCTGATTTTCTAAACTTAGCAGTTGACTTTAAACCAATACTCCACATCGCATATAGAATACGTCTATGAACTGGTTTTAAACCGTCCCTTACATCTGGTAAGGCACGACTAACAATAACACTCATGGCGTAGTCAAGATATGATTGACTCATCTCCTCTACTAAAGACTGGTTTTTAATTAAACCATAAGCTGTTAATTGATTTTCATCATTTTTTTTGATCCCCTCATCCTGAGGCTCTTGTTCTGTGTTTTTGTCTGTATTTTTTGTAGTCATATAATATTAATATACTTTTTCAGTTATACCTTCACAGCCCGGAGGAATAGTACAATTCCTAGGACCAGAATCGCCATATGTTGGCATACAATTTACCCACTCAGGACAATTGTTAAGATTTTGTTTTTCAATTTGAGCCTCTTCCAAGGCTTCTTCTAATTTTTTAAGGTCTGATTGCATGTCTTCAAACTCTTCTACATCTATGGTGCTAGTAGAGACTTCCTCAGTACTTGTGCTACCAACAAAAATATCTGGATTTTTCTCAATTTCTTTTTCTAGCTCCTCACCAGTTTCTTTCCAGTTATCACTAAAATCTGACCAAGTATTTTTAAGTGTATCACTTATTTCTCCCCAATTAAAATTATCTGTTTCTTCTTCATTGATAGTTTTAGAACTTAAAACTGAAGACAAATTAAAAACCCAAAGAAACAATATTAAAACCAAAAAGAAAGTAACTGCTGAATAAAGTAATAACTTCTTATCTTTCTCCTCACTATTATCTTTATTTTTGTTATCTCTTTTTAGCTTTTTAGCCATATACTAATTATTCCTTAATACCATCTAAGTTAACGTCGTATAATATCTTTTCCATAGCTAACTTATATGAAAGAATCTCTTCTTTGTTAAACCAAATATCTATTTCCCTTTCAGCTTCTTCAACTTTATCAGAGCAATGCATTAGGTTTCTAATTGCTCTTTCATCCATATTAGCTAGCTCATATGAGTCAATAGTTAAATCACCTCTAACAGTTCCTACATCAGATGTAGTTGGTTCTGTACCACCAACTAATTTCTTCACTATTGCTACAGATTGATTACCCTCAATAATCATAGGCACAACAGGTCCACAAGTCATGAAATTAACTAAAGCTTTAATAATGTCTTTACCATATTCAATAGGTTCTTTTTCAAGTTCCATACCTCTAGCCTTGCGATTCTCAGCAACCTTCTCACCTTTTTCCTTAAACCAAGCTTCATCTTTATTATAATGTGTCCAACATTGATCTTCAGTGGCATTTACCATTTTCAAGGCAATAATTTTCAAACCACTACGTTCAATTCTTTGAATTAACTCACCAATTAAACCGCGCTGAATTGCATCAGGCTTTAATATTATCAGTGATTTTTCTTTCTGTGGGTGTGTCATAATTTTATTTATATTATTTTATTTATATTTTGTATTTTTTAATTATACTTAGTTTTTGTAGTCAAAAATAACTAACTCAGTATCTTCTGATGGTAAGTCTTTTTTACTTATTTTTAATTTCTCTTCATTAGTAGGTTTTAATCCCAGCTCTTTTACAAAAGCATCCACACCTGCAATATCAACTTTAAGCCCTGGTATTTTATAATGCATAGGAATGATAATTCTTGGTTCAAGTTGAGCTATCACCTCTACTGCCTTCTTAGCATCTAAAGTGTAATTGCCTCCCACTGGAATCATTAATATGTCAGTAGCCTCCAGTTTAGCTAATTGTGAATTATCTAATACATGTCCTAAATCCCCTAAATGAACAACACTAATATCTTCCATTTCTATTCTATAGATAATATTTTTTCCTCTTTCTTCACCTTTTTTTTCATCATGGTATGACTCAATACCTTCAACTAAAACTCCTTTAACATCATACTCTCCTGCCATACTAATAACAAAAGGATCTCCTCTAAAAGCTTGAATGTTGTTGTGATCATGGTGATGATGACTTACTGTTACAATATCAGCTTCAAAGTTTGGAACCTTTAATCCCACTGATTTATCAAAAGGATCAGTGGCTACTGTAATACCATCTGGACCAATTTTATCTTGAATTTTGAAACAAGATTGCCCGTGCCAAGAAATAATCATAATACTTATGTTTAAAATGTTTAAATATAAAAATTAGCCTCATTACAGGCTACGAGAGCTAGAATAAACTCTTATATATACTAATAGTATAACAAAGAAAAAACTGCTGGTCAATCTAATTAATTGCTAAAAATAATAAATTAAGAAATAAAAAATGCGCTTCTTGTTTATTACAATTAGCGCATTATTAAATTTTACAAACCTTGGCCTCGATAGTCTGAGCTGATAGCTGTATCAACATCATTCTGCTCGATAATGAAATGTCTCTGCTCTTCACTCACCAAAAGCAATAAATCTCTTTGTATTGCTTTATTGGTAATTAAAGAAACAGTAATATAGTAGTAACCGTTAGCCAACTCCTCTTCCATCACTGCTTTAGAAAATCTTCTTCCTTGTTTAGAAGGAATAACTTTCTGAGCACCTCCGATCGTAAGTTGAACTTTTTTGTCACTCTCATTAATAACATCTCTCTGTCTCCTTTCCCCGTGAGGTAAATTTCTGTTTACCTCTTCCTCGTCAATGATAACGTGTTCAGTGTTTTCATCAACGGTGAATTGAAGGATTAACAGTGCCCCAATCTTATCTCTTTCTCCAGATTCATTAAGAAAAACTTTAAAGTTTTCCTCATAAATTCCAGGGTTGAGCCATTTGATCTTAGCACTAGAATTATATAAACTTAATAACTTATCTGCATTTTCTTTTTCTAATACAGTATTGTTATTGTCAATATAATTTCCTTCAAACAGGTTGTATGAAACCGCTTCATTTAGCTTAATAGTCGCACTACTAACTGTATCACCGGGCATTAAGGTTAAGCCCTTAAGAGCACCAGTTTTACCAACCATTTTGTAGTCGGTAGCGTTGATAAATAGCACAGCTTTAGCTTTGGAAACAGATTCCCTGCCATTCTTGGAAGAAATTCTATACTCCCTTGCTCCCATAACCTTAACTCCAGAAAACAAAGTGTCACCACGGCTTAAAAGTTCTTGATTAATATCAATATATTCTCCGTTTAAGGCAATCCTTACATTGACCGGACTATGGTGGTCAACTGTAATTTTCATACTCACAGCTGAGCCATAAAACAGGTGACTCGATGTATTTGAGCCTGAATGAATCGGGCCCAGGTACTCCCTAACGCCCACATCATTAATCTCAACCAATACATTCTTGCTAAACTGATTGCGCAACGTGTGTTGGCTTTGTGCCTGAACATTAACCGCAAAAAACACAGCTAGAGTAACTAAGAATAATATTTTCATCTTCATTCTTTTAACCCTTTTCACTTTTTTCATTTTTTCCATGATTTTTCCTCCTATTTTTGTATTTAATTTTAAACATCAATTTAATATATAACACTAGCATCTATATTTAGAATTGTCAACAGCTAAGTGCTCTATACGAGTAAAATAAAAATAGATATATCAATATATCTATTTTATATAATATGTTTTTACCTGGTAACTAATTTTATCTACTCCTTCTCTTCAATTTCCTTATCATCTAACTGAGAATTGTCTAGGTTGCCTAATTTCTCATTAGCCACCTCAGCAGAGTCCTCATCAAAGTTTAAAGAAGAAATCTCAGTACTACCTTCAGCCACCATAGCTTTAATTACATTAACATCTAAATTTTTAATATCATCAAAAGAATCAACAAGTTCCGGATTCTTTAAGATGTTGATAATTAAATCTTCTTCAAAATTAGAATCAATAACCTCTAAACTTTTATCTGTTACTGAGATACCCTCAAGACCTGAGTTCTTTAAAAAGTCATAATGCATCTTATTTAATTTCTCACTTGTATCAATTCTCATCTCAAGAGCTTGTGATTGCTCTTCTTTCTCATTATCAATTTCAATGTCATTATTGATTGTATTATTTTTGTTAATATTATTATTTTCCATATGATTATTTTTATTTTTATTATTAAACAGTATAACAAAATTATCCTTATATTTCAAGGCTTAAAGTAATTTTAAATGAAAAAAAAGAAAGGGCTTGACAGCTTTATTTTAATAGTATAATATATGCGGTATACGATAAAACAGAAATAAATTTGTAAAACAGTGATATTAAATATTACTGTTTTTATCTCTGTTAAAAGTTCTTTACATTATTTTTAAATTTGGTGAGATTTTTTGATGCCAGTAGGCATCAATCTGGATAACACAAAAACAAGAATTGTTTATTTGAAAGCTTAGGCTTTCAAATTCTCTATAATATTTTATTGAGAGTTTGATCCTGGCTCAGGATGAACGCTGGCGACGTGGCTAAGGCATGCAAGTCGAAAGCTAGTTTACTAGCTTGGCAAACGGGAGAGTAACACATTGATAACCTGCCTTGAAGACGGGGATAACCTTGCGAAAGCGAGAATAATACCCGATAGTAATAAAGAACTTAAGTTCTTTATTTAAAACTCTGGTGCTTCAAGAGGGGTCTATGGTCTATCAGCTTGTTGGTAAGGTAATGGCTTACCAAGGCTATGACGGATAGCGGGTGTGAGAGCATGACCCGCCTCACTGGGACTGAGACACTGCCCAGACTCCTACGGGAGGCTGCAGTCACGAATATTCCTCAATGGCCGCAAGGCTGAAGGAGCGACGTCGCGTGCAGGAAGACGCTTTTCGGAGTGTAAACTGCTTTTATTAGGGAAGAATCAATGACTGTACCTAATGAATAAGGGGCTGCTAACCTCGTGCCAGCAGCAGCGGTAATACGAGGGCCCCAAGCGTTATCCGGATTTATTGGGCGTAAAGGGTCCGTAGGCGGTCTGTTGCATCTCCTGTTAAATCTTCAGGCTCAACCTGGAGGCTGCGGGAGAGATGAATAGACTAGAGGCCGGTAGAGGCAAGCGGAATTGCTGGTGTAGGGGTTAAATCCGTTAATATCAGCAGGAACGCCAAATGCGAAGGCAGCTTGCTAGAACGCGCCTGACGTTCAAGGACGAAAGCGTGGGGAGCGAAGAGGATTAGATACCCTCGTAGTCCACGCCGTAAACGCTGGATGCTAAGCATTGGAAGTATCGACCCTTTCAGTGCTGTTAATTTAAGGTAACCCGTTAAGCATCCCGCCTGGGGAGTACGAGCGCAAGCTTAAAACTCAAAGGAATAGACGGGGACCCGCACAAGCGGTGGAGCATGTGGTTTAATTCGACGATAACCGAAGAACCTCACCAAGGTTTGACATTAGGCTGCACGCCCTAGAAATAGGGAAGCCTTCGAGGGTGCCTAACAGATGCTGCATGGTTGCCGTCAGCTCGTGTCGTGAATGTCTCGCGACCTTTATCTGAAAAGATACTGACAAATCTGGCTCATATCGGAGAAGCGTTTTATCAAAATTTCATATTAGATTCTGTATAATGATGATATATGAAACAAGTAACTCCGAGGGAAGTCGGACAACTAAAAAGCATATTGTCTGCAAGACGAAATCTGAAACTAAAAATTTCTCAAAGACAAAAAGAAATTCTAATTGGAACTATCTTAGGAGATGCATATATATCTCCCTTAGGTAAAATACAAATAGAACATTCCAGTAAATATAAAACCTATATTGAATGGAAATTCTATGAATTAAAAAATTTGTCCTATAAGAAAATTAGTTACACAGAAAGAGTTAATAAACAAAGGAATAAGAAGTATTCTTCTTATAGATTTTGGCTAAGACAGTATTTTCGCCCATGGCGTGAATACTTCTATCAAGGAAAAATGAAAATATTTCCTGAAAAGCTAAAATTAAGCCCTTTAAGTTTAGCAGTATGGTATATGGATGATGGGTGTTATAGTGATGAGAGGTGTACTCTGTCAACTGAAAGCTTTAATAATACTTCTTTATTAATCATAAAGAATAAATTAAAACTTCTAGGAATAGATACTTACATTAGATCTAATGGTAAATTAGGTATTAATGCTAAATCTCAAAATCATTTTTTCACACTTATCAAACCACATATTCATGAAGATATGTTGTATAAGTTGTCTTGACCCCGTAACGACTGAGGCTTAAGTGCCGAGAGTAGGGTTTATAGAAAATATTGAATTAATACCTTGCTAACACGCCAGCCCCTAACCTATATTTTAGGAAGGGAGAAGGAATAGTCTGTAGATTGATATAAATGGAGATGTACCGTTTAGTCGGAAAACGAGCGCAACCCTTTTTCCATGTTTTATGTGTCATGGAAGACTGCCCGCTTTAAGTGGGAGGAAGGTGGGATGACGTCAAATCAGCATGGTTCTTACACCTTGGGCTACACACGTGCTACAATGGGGAAGACAAAGGGCTGCCAAGCCGTAAGGCGGAGCTAATCCCTTAAACTTTCTCTCAGTTCGGATTGAGGTCTGAAATTCGACCTCATGAAGTTGGAATCGCTAGTAATCGTAGGTCAGCTATACTACGGTGAATACGTTCTCGGGTCTTGTACTCACCGCCCGTCACGTCAGGGGAGCTGGTAGTACCCGAAGTCCCTCTTTTGAGGGCCGAAGGTAAGACTGGTGACAAGGACGAAGTCGTAACAAGGCATCTGTAGCGGAAGCTGTGGATGGATCACCTCCTTTCTAGGGAGATTTAATTAATAGTCAATGATTATTAATTAAGGTCGGCTTATCTCGCAAGAGGTAAGTGATTGATGCCTACTTGGATCAAGAAATCAAACTTAACCAAATTTAAAATAAGTAAAAACAACCCTTTAAGGGTTGTTTTTGTTTTATTTACTCATTCTTATATTTATCTACATCTGATTAAATTAAATCTATTTAATATTTTCTACAATAATTTCTTTAATGGTAGTCATAGCGTCAGCGTCTTTGCTGCCAAACCTTGCTTGATTATGTAAAGAGGTTGCTTTAAGACTAGACTTGGACAAGTTTTTTAAATCTTTATTACCCATGAAGGTTATCCTTCCCCTTTTCACATAAGATTTAAGCATATTTAAAACTTTTTCATTTTCATAATTAGAGACAATAGTTTTAATTGCCTCGTTAACACTTTCAAAATCTTCAGATCTTCTTAGCTCTTCAATGCCAGCGCTAAGGCAAAAATCTAACATATCTGTAGCTTTCTGATCTATCTCGGAAGTTTCTTTGTCTTTATTATATATAATATCAGGGATATTCAAAACTGGTCCAGAAACTTCCTCATTATTCTTTTCTTTATAAATTATATCACTAAGAAGCACCTCCCCTATTCCCTGATCGGCTTTTTGATGCACTTCATTTAAATATATAGATGCTTCTTTTAAGGCATCAAATCTATCTACATCTTTAAGCTCTTCAGAGTCAATTAAATCTGCTCTATAAATATCTTGCAAGGCAATTCCTTTAGTATATAAATCTTGATCTTTTATTTCAACTCCATCATTATCAGGACTCACATCATAATATTCTTCTAAGCCCAGAGCTTTAGCATTCTCAGCAATTTCCTCACTATTACCTCTGCGCCTCTTAGTACCTGGAGCAAGAAACTTAAAAAACCAGTTCGGGTGGTTTTTTAATACTTCAGCTGGGTTTTTCATCATATGTTCATCATATGTTCTAAGGACTGCGTCTCCAAACTTATCAACTTTTGATATCATACCTGTGTTATCAAAAACCATTCTATTATTTTCATTCACCTTTAATTTACCACCATAAACACCTACAGTACTTTCAAAATTCTTATTAGGCAAACCAGACTCATTCACAACCTTATTAACTGAATCCCCTAACTTATTAAATATGTTCTTTTCATTAAACATGTCTTTTTTAAATATATTAAATAATACCAATACTTTTTTTAACATTATTTAAAGTATTAGCAGCAATAGGCTTTAAATCTTTAGCTCCTTTTTCTAAAATCTTTTCGACCTCTTCATCTTTAATGCTATTATATTTATCTTGAAAATCACTTAAAAACTCTAGCACCACTTCCGCTAAGTCTTTTTTAAAATCACCATAACCACTTCCCTTGTACTTCTGTTCTAAATCTTTCACTGAGTTATCACTAAGTAATGAATAGATAGTTAGCAAGTTAGAAACCTCTGGTTTATTCTTTAAATCATACTTAACCACACCTTTAGAGTCTGTGACAGCTTTCATTATTTTCTTTTTAGCTTTACTTGGTTCATCAAGTAATGCAATGTAGTTGAATTCTGATTTAGCAGACTTGCTCATTTTCTTAGTAGCATCATCAAGTCCCATTATTCTAGCACCTTCTTTTTTAATCACTGCCTCAGGAATCTTAAAAGCCTGTCCATATTCATTATTAAACCTCTTAGCTATAGTTCTGGTTAATTCAATATGTTGTTTTTGATCTTCCCCTACTGGCACTAAATCTGTTTGGTATAACAATATGTCAGAAGCCATGAGAACTGGGTAATCAAAAAGACCAATACTTACATTTTCATTTTCTCCTGCTTTATCTTTAAACTGAGTCATTTTATTTAAATCACTCATTCTAGCGCTAGTACAGTTGAGTGCCCATGTTAACTCGGTGTGCTCACTAACTTGTGATTGCTGGAAGATAATGCTCTTTTTAGGGTCAATGCCACTAGCTAAATATATTTTAGCTATTTCAATGATTTTCTTTTTTAATTCTTTTGGATCTTGTTTAACAGTAATGGCGTGATAATCTACAACACAAAAAAGACATTGATATTTGTCTTGTAGTTCTGTCCAATTCTTAATAGCTCCTAAATAATTTCCCAAATGAATATTACCACTGGGTTGAACTCCTGAAAATATTATTTCTTTATTATTCATAGATCCTTTGATTGACTATATAATTATACTTCTAAAAGTTTTGATATATGCTCTATAGTACTATCAATTTTATATTTATCATTTTTAGGTATTGTTTTAGCACTTAAAAGTTCTTTGACTTCTGAAAACATTTCTCTAAACTTCTTTAGATCTTCTTCACTGTTATCTTGATCTTGAAACTTTATTAAAAACTTATTCAAACAGCCATCGACATCAGCCCAAGACTCTTTTTCAATTCCTTTTTTAGTGCATCTAAGCTCTTTTTCTGCATTTACATCATCCTTTTCAATGACCTCAATATTTTTATCATCCTCATTATTCATATTTTTTATTTATTAATCAGTAATCACTATATATAGTATTTTAGCAGAAAATTAAATATAAATACAAATTTGAATTATTTATTTATAAAATAAACTTGAGCTGATACTTTTCTGTTAACGGAATGTAGTATAGTGGCAGTGCTTAAAGCTGATATACTTTTGGTTTAGCTTCAATCTCTAGTATTTTTAACAATACAAAAACTCCATTAAATTATATTTAAGATTTTTGGCTGAATACAAATGGAATTCAATAAAGATAAATTAGTTTAAGGTTTAAAAAAGTAATTAAACCTTCTTAAACTTTAAAATAATTGTTTTAATCCATTCACTTGTTTTTAAAAGGCCAAAACCTTTTAAATTGCCAAGCTATATTAAAATAGTTTGTCCAAAACTTAAATATTTTAATGGAGTTAATTACATTTTAGCAAAAGTTGTCAAAAAAGTATATTACTTATATAATAAACAGACCTAAGTATAGACTTTAATTTCTTTATGATAGACTTTCAAGAAAAAATGGAAGCCCAAGAAAAATCTTGGCAAGAAGAGGAAGAACCTAAACCTAATAGCTTCAAGCGTAGCTTAAAACTATTCTCTTATCTGCTAGTATTCGTAGTTATTGGTTTTTTTATTTTCTCTAGCACTACATTAATTTCAAGCCAAAGTTCAGACTCTTGGTTATCTAATATGTCTTTTTGGGGTAAAATAAAGCATTTAGCCAGTACTAGTGATAAGAGTTTAGCTGGAGAAAATGAAGATCGTATCAATGTGCTTCTAACGGGAATTGGTGGAGCAAGTCATGATGGAGCTCAGCTAACTGATACTATTATTTTAGCCAGTCTAAAACCTTCAACTAAAGAGGTGGCTATGATTTCTATTCCTAGAGATATGTCGGTACCCTGGCCTGACTATGGTTGGATAAAAATAAATAATATTAATGCTTACGCTGAATCTAATCAAGAAGGGACAGGAATATCGGAACTAAATAATACTCTAGAAAATCTTTTTAATATAGATATACATTATAATGTTAAAATTGACTTTGAGGGGTTTGTAAAAATTATTGATGAACTGGGAGGCTTAGAAGTTAATGTAGATAACACTCTTGATGACTATAAATATCCAATTAGAGGAGAAGAAGATAATCCTAATTATTACAGTCGTTATGAACATTTACACATTGAGGAAGGTCCTCAAACCATGGACGGAACCTTGGCTTTAAAATATGCACGCTCAAGGCATGCTCAAGGTATAGAAGGTTCGGATTTTGCTAGAGCTAAAAGGCAACAAAAAATAATTGAAGCTATGAAAGATAAAGTCTTTTCTAGTCATACCTATCTTAGACCCGGTTTAATTTCTAGATTAATTAATCACGTAGATAATAATTTAGAAACTAATTTCACTATTTCTGAGATTATAAAAATGTGGAATCTATTTAAAGATGTAGAGTCAGAAAATATTAACAATTATGTCTTAAATGACGCTCCTGATAATTACCTATATGCTACTAGAAGCTCATATGGAGCCTATATTTTGGTGCCAAAATCAGGTAACTATAAAAATATAGCTACTCTCATACAGGATATATTTGGTGATACTGAAAATACTCATAGCGAATATAGTCAAAAAACCTTTGTTGAACCTGAAAGAGCTGAACCAGAAGAAGAGGAGGAGCCAATACTAGAAGAAGATACAAAAGTAGAAATATTAAACGGTACTAGTATTAATGGTTTAGCTTCAAAAACATCTCAAAATCTTGAAGATATGGATTTTACTGTTACAAACATTGACAATTCGCCTCAAGCCAACAATAATGGTACTAAGATATATGATTTAAGTTTTGGTGATAGAGAAAATGCTATTAAAATACTAGAGGAAGAACTTTCAGCTAGTTCCAGCACTATATTACCTAAATGGCTTAAAGACTATATCAGCGAAAGAGCTCAGGAAGAAGACATCGTGAAACCTGATCTAATTATTATTTTAGGCGCTAATTAATTTAAATATGGAAAACTCAAAAACAAAATTACCATTGGTGGTGATTTTTGGACGCACAAATGTTGGAAAATCAACTCTGTTTAACCGTTTGGCTGAAAAGAATAAAGCTTTAATTTCTGAGGTTCCTGGTACTACCAGAGACTCTAATATTGCTATATCTAAATGGCAAGGAAAAATATTCCAATTAATTGATTTAGCTGGTTGGGACTATAGTCCTGGTTCAAAAAAAGATAAAGGCAGTGTAGAAGAAGGCTTAAAGAAGCAAGCTGAGTTTTATCTTAAAAAAGCAGACCTAATACTCTTTACAGTTGATAATCATACTGGAGTTGTATCTCAAGACACACAATTAGCTAAATATATTAATAGCCAAAAAGAGCTTAGAAAAAAGACTATCTTAGTGGTAAACAAAGTAGATAACTTTAAACATTTACCTGAAAGTGCGCAGTTCTATAAACTAGGTCTCTTAGAGCCAATACCAGTTTCATCTGCTACTGGTTCAGGCACAGGTGATCTTTTAGATAGAGTTGCTGAATTAGTTGGTGCCCCTGATGAAAGTGAAATACCAGAACTAGAAGACAAAGGTGTTAAGGTTTGTATCCTAGGTAAACCAAACGTTGGTAAATCATCACTGTTAAATAAAATCCTTGGTTATGAAAGAGTGGTGGTAAGTGAAACGGCTCACACCACCAGAGAACCACAAGACACTCCTATTAAATATAAAGATAATAAAATTACTTTAGTAGATACTGCTGGTATAAATAAAAAGTTTAGAAAATTAGATGTTTTAGGAAAAAGTAGTGTAAGCAAATCCCTAACTGCTATGAGACGCTCAGATATAGTACTTTTAGTTATTGATGTTAACGAAGGTCTCACTATGCAAGACTCTAAATTGGTAGACGAGATTATAGAACATCAAAAAAGCTTAATCATTATTGCTAATAAATGGGATTTATTTGAAGATAAAGATACCAAAGAACAAACAGCTAGAATATATAGACATTTCCCTTTTATTACTTGGGCTCCTATTCTCTTTATTTCTTCCCAATCTAAGAAAAATGATATAGTTAAAACTAATAAAGCTGAAGGTGAAGAAAAAAATAAAGATATTATTTCTAAAAAACTATATTCTCTCTTAGAATTAATAATGCAGGTACATTCTGAAAGAAATCAAGAACTAGAAACTCAACAGCTACATGATTTTCTTTTAAATATTGTAAAGATACACAAACCAACCAAAGGTAAGGGATTTAAAAGACCTCACATTAAAACTGTTAAACAAAGAGAGGTGGGACCACCTGTATTTGAAATTACTATTGGACCTAATGACACTCTTAACCCAACCTATCTTCGTTTTATAGAAAATCAACTAAGAAAATTTCACGGCTTCATTGGCACACCAATTAAAACTTGGTTAAAGCGTAAATAATTATGAAAATAATAGTTGGACTAGGCAATCCTGGTGACAAATACAATAAAACTCGTCATAATATTGGTTTTGATATTTTAGATTGGTATTTACAAGAACCAAAATGGCAGGAAAATAAAAAGTTAAAAAGTTTAACATACCAAGAAGGGGAAAAATTATATCTCAAGCCTCAAACATACATGAATAAATCTGGAGAAGCTGTTTCTAAAGCCTTGCATTACTACAAACTATTGCCTAAAACTTGGGGACTCTTTCAGAAAAAGAATTATGACTTAAAGGATGGCTTAATTGTAATTCACGATGATCTAGATATTGAACTAGGAAAGATAAAGATATCAGAAAATTCTTCTAGTGCTGGACACAAAGGAGTGTCTGATATTATTTCTCATATTAAAACAAAAAACTTTACTAGAATAAGGGTTGGTATTAAAAAACCACTTACATATCAAAATGTTCCTACAGAAAAATATGTACTTAGCAGGCTAAGAGCAGAAGAATTTGAAAGTATAAAAGAAGCTTGGAACAACTTAAAACTAGAAATACAAGAAAAAACCGGCCTGTAGATAAAGTCGGTTTTTTAAACCTAAGAAAGAAAATTATAAAAACATTTAATTTGATAATACTTAAGTTTTTGTTTAAATTTATACTTAATTAAATTTTATTTCTTTTTAATAAAAACTTGCTAAGCTATATTTGCTTGACAATAATTACTTAAATTGTACACTAAGATTATACAAACTTATCTTAAAATCATGAAATTAATAATAGTAGAGAGTCCAACTAAGGCAAAAACTATAGCAAAGTTTATTGGTTCAGGCTATAAATTAGAATCATCTTTTGGTCATATTAGAGATTTGCCAAAGAGCAAAATGGGTATTGATATAGAAAATGAATACCAACCTCAATACATCATCCCCACTAAAGCCAAAAAAAATGTTACTAAACTCAAAAAGTTAGCTGAGCAGGCTGATGAAGTTATTTTGGCTTCAGATGAAGATCGTGAAGGAGAGGCTATCGCTTGGCACTTAGTTAAGGCTTTAAAGATTCCTGAAAATGAAACTAAAAGAATTGTTTTTCATGAAATTACAAAACCAGCAATTGAAGAAGCTTTGAAAACTCCTAAGACTATAGATCTTAAAATGGTTAATGCTCAACAAGCTAGAAGAATATTAGATAGATTGGTAGGTTATGAGCTCTCTCCTTTCTTATGGAAAAAAGTAGTGAAGGGCCTTAGTGCTGGTAGAGTACAAAGTGTAGCGGTTAGATTAGTAGTAGAAAGAGAAAAAGAAAGACAAGCATTTAAAGAAGAAGAGTACTGGACTATTGAAGCAGACTTTAGAAGTAAGAAAGATGAAACTATGCCTCTTTTATCTAAGCTTAATAAAATAGCAGATAAGACTGTTGCTAAGATGGCTATTAAAACTGAAGATGAAGCTAAAGAGATAACTGAGAATTTAAAAGATAAAGATTATCAAATAAAAGATATTAGTACTAAAGAAAACTCAAAGAATCCTCCTAGACCATTTACCACTTCCACTTTACAACAAACTGCTAATCGCTGGCTTGGATTTAGCTCTAAGCAAACAATGATGATAGCACAGCAATTATATGAAGGTGTTGATATTAAAGGTGAGGGTCACTCTGGTTTAATTACTTATATGAGAACAGACTCTCTTAATCTATCAAAGACATTTGTTGAAGAAGCTAGAACTTATATTAATAAAGAGTTTACTGACAAATACTTACCTGCCACAGCTAATGTCTATAAAACAAAATCTAAAGGTGCACAGGAAGCACACGAAGCTATAAGACCAACATCAGCCTTAAGAAGTCCAGACAAAATAGAAGACTCTTTAACACCGCAACAATATAGATTATACAAATTAATATGGCAAAGGTCTGTTGCTAGTCAAATGAACCCAGCTAAAACACTCTCAACAACTTGTGATATCACAGCTTTAGATACTCCTTATGAATTTAGAAGTACTGGCCAAATTACTACCTTTAAAGGATACTTAGAAATTTATCCAGAAAAGAGTCAGCAAATAGAATTCCCTGATCTGGAAAAAGATGAGAAACTAAAATTAGAAAAACTGGAAGACAAACAACACTTTACCCAACCTCCAGCTCGCTATAGTGATGCTGGTCTAGTTAAAGAAATGGAAAAGCATGGTATTGGTAGACCATCAACCTATGCTCCTACTATTTCTACAATTATTACCAGGAATTATGTTAATAGAGATGAAAGCAAAAGACTTTTCCCTACAGACATTGCTTTTGTAGTAATTGATTTACTAAAAAACCACTTTCCTAAAATTGTAGACTTTAAATTCACTGCTACTTTAGAAAAGAATTTAGATGAAATATCTTCAGGTAATAAAGAATGGGTACCAGTAGTAGATAATTTCTACAAAGACTTTCATGAAAACTTAGAAAAAAAATATAATGAAATTAATAAACAAGATATTATGCCTGAAGAAGAAAGCAAAGAGATCTGTGATAAATGCGGATCTAAAATGATTATTAAAACTGGACGTTATGGCAAGTTTTTAGCCTGTGGTAACTTCCCTGATTGTAAAAACGCTAAACCTTTAGGTAAAGGTGGTGTGGCTAAAGTAGATAAAGAATTAGAGAAATTAAAAGAACAATTTAAAGATGAAAAATGTGAAAAGTGTGACTCTGATATGACAGTAAAGAAAGGTAAGTATGGATATTTTAAAGGTTGCAGTAATTATCCTAAATGTAAAAACATCAAAAACATCAAACAGCCTGGAGATGACACGGAAGATATCACTTGTCCTAAGTGTGAAAAAGGTAAGATAGCTAAAAGATTTGGTAAAAGAGGACCTTTTTATGCTTGTGATAATTACCCTGATTGTAAAAACATATATTCTAATAAACCATCTAAGAAGAAGTGCCCTGAATGTGAGAACTTATTATTAGACAAAGGTGATACTTTAAACTGTAGCAATAAATCATGTGATTACAGTGAAGCTAAGAAGTAATAAGGCCCTTCATTAAAAAACATATAACAAAAAGTGGACAATCTCTGTCCACTTTTTTATTTAATATAATCTTACTTACTATTTATTTCTTAGCTTTCTTTTTAGCTTTCTTAGCTTTTTCTTTTGTAGTTTTAAAAATATCTTCTTCATCGTCATCCTTAGATATTTTGTCTTTCATTAAATTAACTACATTCTTTGCAACTTCCCCAGCAACATATAGATAAGAAGTGCTTTTATTTACTTTTGATTTAATGCTATCTATAGTTTCTAAGGCTTTCTTTACTCCATGATCAAGTTCATGTACAATTTTATATACTTTTCTTAAGCTAGCTACAACATAGTAAATAGTCCAAACCAAAAAACCTGTTAATGCCAAAACTGAGATAGCAATAACTAAATTTAATATATCCCCACTTGTTTCAAACATATTATTTTTATGATAGCAATCCACCTTTATTAAGCTGAACTTACTATGTTAATTATTTAGAATCTCTAATTTGTGCTTTATACTTCTCTTGTAAGTACTTAATTAGCTCTGTCTGTACTTCATCAACTTCCTTAGCTTCAAGTGTTCTTTCCTGTAATCTATATTTTACATGAAAAGCTAAACTCTTGCTAGTATCATCAATATTTTCTCCTTGGTAAACATCAAAAAGTTCAACATTTTCAATCCACTGATGGAAACTAACCATGTCATCCTTTAAGTCTTTATAAGGAACTTTCTTATCAACTAAAAAGGCTAAATCCCTTTCTAAAGCAGGAAACTTAGCTAGCTTAATGTATTTTTTGTCATCTTCTTTTTTTAACAAGTCTTTTAATACATTAAAATTTAGCTCACTAACAACAACCTGTTTTTTTATACCTAAATCTTTAGCTATTTTTTTATTTAAAGTGTAAATATAAGCAATATCTTTAGAGTCATATTTAACTAAAGCACTTTTTTGCTTGCTAGCCCAGGCAGGCACAAACTCAAAAGCTTGATATGAAATCTCCTTATCAACATTTAAGAGTTTGTTTACAAATGTTTGTAAGATATCTTTAATTCTTTGTATTTGATCCTCATCTGAGGCTAGACATATAGCTAGTTTTTTCTCTTGATGTGGAAGATAACTTTGCTTTAAATGACTTTGTTGCAAGTCACCAGAAACATTTAAATATACTTCCCCTAATTCAAAGATTTCAATATTTTTAAATCTAGCTTGATTAGTTTTAACATTTTCTAAAATATTTACAACCAAATTTTGTCTAAGTAATGTATGATATTCAGTTAGAGGATTGGCTAGAGTCAAATGATTATCATAACTTATCCCTAACTTATTTAATTGCTTTGTTCCTACAAAAGAATAATTATGAACTTCTGTTAAATTAATATCTTTTGCTAAAATGTCTTTAATTTTTTCAATAATCTTATGATCATGACTAATAATAGGAACTTCCAACTTACTACTTGGTGAAGCTGGTTCTAAATTATCATAACCTATCATTCTACTTACCTCTTCTAAGAGATCTTCAGCAATAGAAACATCTTTAGTGGCTCTGTAACTAGGAACTTTAACTTGAAGATTATCATCTGTGTCATCTTCTATTTCAAAGCCAAGGCTAGTAAGTATTTTAACTACTTCATCTTTACCCACCTCTTTACCTATTCTCTTGTAAAGCCACTGCAGATTTAAATCAATGAGTTTATCTTCTTCCTTAATCTCACCAGCACTACTAATTTGAGAATCTATTTCAATACCAGGGATAATTTGTATCATCAAGTCCAAGGCTCTCTTTAGTGCTACAGCACATAAGTTAGCATCTAGTGATTTTTCAAAGCGACTAGAAGCATCTGTTCTAAGACCTAGCTCTAGAGAACTTTTTCTAATATTCACTGCTTCAAAATTAGCAGACTCAATAATTATATCTTTAGTTTCATCTTTAACAGCACTATCAAGTCCTCCCATAATACCAGCAAGAGCTAAAGGATTTTTTCCATCAGTAATTAATAGGTTATTAGAACTTAAATTCTTTTCACTTTTATCTAATAACTCTATTTTCTCACCTTGCTTAGCTTTTCTTACCAGTATCTTACTTATATCACTAGCATCAAAAATGTGTAATGGCTGACCTAGTTCAATCATGACGTAATTACTAATATCTACTACATTATTAATAGGTTTTATTCCTGAAGCTAACAATATATTCTTTAACCATAAAGGAGATTCACTTACTTCAATATTTTTTACTTTTACAGCGCTGTAATGGGGACACAAGTTATTATCTTCAACTTTTATATTTAAATTTTCCTTATCTTCTTTAATATCTATTTTAGATTTAAAAACTTTTTCATATTCTTTTAATTTAATACCAGAAAAAGCTGATATTTCTCTAGCAACACCATAGTGCCCCCAAAGATCAGGTCTATTAGAAAGTGATTTATTGTCTATTTCAATAATAATATCATCTAAACCTAAATGTTTTGCCAAGCTTTGACCAGTTTTAGCTTTTTTATCTAAAACTATAATTCCATCATGATTATCTCCTAAACCTAGTTCATCTTCAGCGCAAATCATACCCTTGGAGTGCTCACCTCTTATTTCTGCCTCTGTAATAGTAAGGCCAATTGGCAAAGTAGCACCAACAAGAGCTACTGGCACTTTTTGACCAGCCTCTAAATTATTAGCTCCGCAAACTATACTAAGCTTTTCTGTGCCAACATCAACTTGTGCAATATTTAATCTATCTGCTTGAGGGTGTTTCTTTACTTCTAAGACTTCTCCAATAACTACTTGCTTGTATTTATCTGCTAAATCTTGATAGCCTTCAACCTCAACTGTATGCATAGTTAAGTCTAGAGCCAAGTCGTGTGCTTTGTATTTTTTTCTTAAAGGAATGAATTCCTCTAATAAGTTAAGTGATATAAACATAATTTTAAAATTGTTCTAAGAATCTTAAGTCTCCACTATTAAATAAACGAATGTCGTTAATGTGATATTTCATCATAACTAATCTAGTTAAGCCAAGTCCAAAAGCAAATCCTGAGTACTTTTTACTATCTATGCCTCCAGCTTCAAGTACTTTAGGGTGAACCATACCAGCGGGAAAAAGTTCAAGCCATCCGCTTTGCTTACAAACGCTACAACCTTTACCACCACAAAGCTGACAAGAAATATCTAATTCAATTCCTGGTTCTACAAAAGGAAAAAATCCTGGTCTAATTCTTACAGGAACTTCTTTTTCAAATATTCCCTTCAAAAGCTCCTTCATTAAAGCAATCATATTAGTAATAGAAATGTCTTCACCTATCATTAATCCTTCTAGTTGGTAAAAAGTATGTTCATGAGAAGCATCAATAGCTTCATTTCTAAACACCTTTCCTGGTACAATAACCTTAAGAGGTGCACCATGCTTCTGCATAGCTCTAACTTGTACAGGAGAGGTATGTGTTCTCATTACTAGCTTTTCCTCTTTCTTGTTTTTATCCCAGTCAACATAAAAAGTATCTTGCATGTCTCTAGCAGGATGATGTTTGTCAATATTTAAAGCTTCAAAGTTGTAATAATCACTCTCTAGCTCTGGACCTTCAAGTATTGAAAACCCTAGTGACTTAAAAATGTCCTCTAGATCTCTTTGGATTAATGTTAAAGGATGAAGATGTCCTGTCTTTATCTTTTTTCCTGGCAAACTAATATCATAATCCCCGCCTTTTTCTCCCAGTATTTCATCTTCCTTTTCTTTAAATGCTAATTCTAATTCTTTTTTAATACTGTTAGCTAAAGCACCAAGTTCTTTTCTCTCTTCAACACTTAAATCCTTTAAGTTTCTAAGTATTTGAGATAATTCACCTTTTCTACCTAAGTATTTAATTCGCAAAGCTCTTAGATTCTCTTCTAAATTAATGGAACTTTTTTTATCCATTAATTCATTTAAATCATTTAAAGCTTGTTTTTTTATTTGTTCCAAATTATTTTTCATAATGTTTTTTACGATGACTGATTAAGAAAAACTCAATAAGGGTTATAATTACCACTAAGAGTAACACGTTAAGGATTGTAAACAGATTATTAGCTAAAAGCAGTAGAACTGAGATGATAAGTAAAGCAAATAAGAATGATTGTCTGAAAGCGCTATTTACAGAGTAAAAAGCTAACTTTTGTTTCAAGAGCCAAAATCTCACTAAAAAACCTACAATAGCAGCTAAACCGCTTACAGCTAAAAACAGTGAAGAATAGAAAAGTACAAATCCTAACCAATTAGTGATTTCTGGATTAACTGTATTTAAGACAAAGATAAAAGCACCCCAGCATGCTAAGGTAGCTATAATCATAAGTGTAAGATAATTCTTTAAAGTCATATAATAATTATATCATTAAAACTCTTTATCCTTAAGTTTTTCTAATTCTACTTTAAACTGATTCAACTTATCCTTTTGAGTTTGCACTACTTTTGCTGGAGCCTTATCAACAAAGTCTTTATTTTCCAGCTGTTTACTTAAAAATTCTATTTGATTTTCTAAATTCTTTATTTCTTTTTCTCTTCTAAGTTTTTCTTTTTCCTTATCTATAGCTCCAATTAAATATATCTCTACTTCTCCAACCGTTGCTTTAATCTCTCCTTTAATGTCTTCACCGCTTTCTTTAACTTCTAAATCAGAGATGCCTGTTTTCAAACTTTTAATTAAAAGCTCTTGTTCTTTAATTTCTTGATAATTTTTATGTCCGTAGATTAAAACTTTAATTTTCTTAGCTGGTTCTACTTTATTAGCACTACGAGCTTCTCTAATTTTTATAATAATATCTTTAATCAAATTCATGGACTGAGTTTCTTCATTAAAATTACTAAGATCTTTATCTGCTTCTGGCCACTTAGCTACCATTAACATTTTCTTTTTTTTATGAAGCTCTTGATATATAGCCTCACTAACAAATGGCATAAAAGGATGCCAAAGTTTAAGCAAATTATCTAATATGTAATTTAAAAGTATTTGCTTTTGTGAGTTTTTTTCAAACTTACTAATCTCTAAATACCAGTCTGCAAAATCATTCCAGGTAAAGTTCCTTAATTTTTCACCAACTTGAGAAAAGCGATAATTATCTAAGTCTGAACTTATCTCATCAATTAATTTATTAAAAGTGCTGTAGATCCATTTATCTGACAGACTAAAATCATCTTCACTTACTTTTACATTATCTAAATCTACTCTATCTACAAAGCTTATTATATATCTAGAAATGTTCCAAAGTTTATTTACAAAGTTTCTGAAACTAGCAATCTTTTCTTCATCTAATTTTAAGTCATTGCCAGCTGTGTTACCAATTAAAAGTGATAATCTAGCAGAATCACTACCATACTTTTCTTTTATATCCACTGGATCAATACCATTACCTTTTGACTTGCTCATCTTCTTGCCCTTTTTATCTAAAACCATACCGTGAAGATATACATTCTCAAAAGGTTTCTGCTCTAAAGCAAAATAGCTCATCATAATCATACGTGAAACCCATAGAGTGATTATCTCATAACCAGTTTCTAGAACTTGTGTAGGGTGATATAAGTCTAAATCCTTAGTTTTTTCAGGCCAACCTAAAGTGGAAAAGGTCCACATACCTGAGGAAAACCAAGTATCTAAAGTATCTTCATCTTGTTGCCAACCCTCTTCTTTAGGAGCTTCACTACCAACATAAACTTCATCTCCCTTATACCAAACTGGAATTCTGTGGCCATACCAAATTTGTCTAGATACGCACCAGTCATGAAGATTTTCCATCCAATCTTTATATCTTTTTTCAAAACGCTCAGGTACGAAATTAATTTCCTTGTCTTTAATAACTGACAGAGCTTTTTCTTTCAGTGACTGATTGTCTAACCTAGCAATCTTTTTATTTACATCAATAAACCATTGTTTAGAAGGAAGAGGTTCAATAGGGCTATCACAACGATAACAAATGGAAAGATTGTTATTCATTTCTTCAGTTTCTAAAACTAAGTCTTCATCTTTTAATCTTTCTATTATTTTTTTTCTAGCTTCATATACACTTAATCCAGAAAAGTCTCCAAATCCCTCTTTAATATTTGCGTCTTCGCTAATAACCTTAATCATTTTCAAGTCTTCTTTTTGCGCCATCTGCCAATCAACTAATGAATGAGCTGGGGTAACACCTAAAGCACCTGTTCCAAACTCCATGTCTACATTTTTATCAGCTATTACTTTAATATCTAAATCAATACCAACAAAATTAACTTTATAGGTTTTCCCTATATATTTTTTATATCTCTTATCACTAGGATTTACAGCTATAGCTGTATCTCCCAGTTTAGTTTCTGGACGAGTTGTAGAAATAGCAAAAGGAAAATCTTTACTATATTTAAAAGTATATAGCTTAGCTTTTTGCTCTTTATACTCCACCTCATCATCAGCTAAAGTAGAGTGACACCTAGGACACCAATTAATAACTCTTTCCCCCCTATAGACCACTTCTTCTTTATACATTCTCACAAACATTTCTTTAACTGCCTTTTGTCTAGGTTCATCAAGCGTAAAAGCCAACCTACTCCAATCAAGAGAGGCTCCCATTTTTTGTATTTGTGATATTATAGTTTTTTGAGTACTTAAGGCAAAGCCATTAACTTCTTTTAAAAACTTTTCTCTACCTAAGTCATGTCTTGTTTGTCCTGTTTCTTTGTACATCCTTTTTTCAACCACATTTTGAGTAGCAATAGCAGCATGATCAGTTCCTGGTAGCCACAGGGTTCTATAACCTTTTAAGCGATGGTATCTGATGAGAAGATCTTCAATAGCAATTGTGGAAGCATGGCCCATGTGTAATTTATCAGTTACATTGGGTGGCGGTAATACAATAGTATAAGTTTCAGCATCAGCAGGTAAATCTAAATTATCAGGATTAAAAAAACCTGATTTTTGCCAATAATCATATATCTCTTCTTCATGTTTTTGTGGGCTATAGGCTTTATCCATATAGACTCAGACTACCAAAATAAATTGAGTCTGACAAGCCTTATTACTAGGCAAAAAGCTTTTTTTCATGCCTTGACAGCACATATTAACTAAGCTATATTTAAAGAATTCATTTTGATGATAAATTTATGCTAAGCAAAGAAGAACAATTTTTTAAAGAAGTTAATAAGGCAAAGAATGTTTTAATTTCTTTTTCAGTAGACTTTAACGGGGACGCTATTGCAAGTTCTCTGGCTTTGTATTGGCTATTAACTAAAATGGGTAAACAAGTTAATATTGTGGCTGACTCAAGTTTATCTCAAAGTTCTGAACAAATTTCATCTGAGAAACTATTTAAATTTTTACCTGGGTTTTCAAATATAAAAAACAATATAGATAACGTTAGAAAGTTCATTGTTTCTTTAGATATTTCTAATACTAAAGTTGATCAAATTAAATACACCCTAGAAAAGGATAACTTAAACTTTATTGTTTCCCCTAAACAAGGCTTCTTTACCGATAAAGATATTAGCACTAGAACTAGTGGTTTTAAATATGACTTAATTATTACTGTAGATGCTATGGACTTAGAGTCTTTAGGTAAAACCTATGACAATAATGTAGAGTTTTTCTATAAAACACCAATAATTAACATTGATCATCACGCTAGCAACGAGGAATTTGGACAAATTAACCTTATTAACTTAAATGCGGTTGCTAGTTCAGAGATAATATTCAATATATTTAAAAGTCAGACAGTTGATTTAATTGATGAAGATATTGCTACCTGTCTTCTGGCTGGTATTATCTATAAAAGCAGAAGTTTTAAAACCCCTAACTTAACACCTAAAACTCTACTTAGCACCTCACAGCTAATTAACTTAGGAGCTAATAGAGAAGAAATAATCAATAATCTCTATCGATCTAGATCACTGGAGTCATTGAAGCTCTGGGGTAAGGTTTTAAATAATCTAAAATCTTTAAATAAAGAAGAACTTATTTACTCCACCCTTACCAATCAAGACTTTAAAGACACAGGAGCTGACTCTAAACATCTTCTATCAGTAGTTGAAGAATTAATTGCTAGTATTCCTAAAGCAAAAATTATTATAAT
>Ga0136601_1000054_pt1 | contig 55974 bp, 46 predicted proteins | sample AntRauMFilla2699_FD_181020 | JGI IMG/M metagenome (GOLD analysis project Ga0136601, IMG submission 181020) | Saline lake microbial communities from Rauer Islands, Antarctica - Metagenome Filla 2 #699 | ecosystem: Environmental > Aquatic > Non-marine Saline and Alkaline > Saline | place...
ATATAGTGTATTCCTTCTTTAGCTAATTCTACCGTCGGGTACAAATTCCTGCCGTCAAAAATAACAGGATTTTCGAGGTTGGATTTCAATCTATTGTAATCCGGTGTTCTAAAGATGCTCCATTCTGCACAAATCAAAAGGGCATCTGCCCCTTCAGTGACTTCATACATGTCCTTCCCGAAAGAGATCTTGTCCCCATATTTCTCCTTTACATTATCCATAGCCTCAGGATCAAAGGCTTTCACTTTTGCACCAGCTTCCAAAAGTTTATCGATCATATACAAAGCAGGAGCTTCACGGATATCATCGGTTTCAGGCTTAAACGCTAAGCCCCAAATCGCGATGGTCTTTCCTTCCAAATTATCATCAAAATAAGTAGAAACTTCTGGGAAAAGAATTGTTTTTTGGTGTTCATTGACTTCTACCACAGCCTCCAAAATTTTAAAATCGTAGTTGATATCCTTTCCCGATTTGTGAAGTGCTTTAACATCCTTAGGAAAACAGGACCCGCCATATCCAATACCTGGAAATAGGAATCGTTTTCCAATCCTAGAATCGGTTCCCATGCCTATTCTTACCTTATCAACATCTGCTCCTACCTTTTGACAATAGTTGGCGATTTCGTTCATAAAAGTAATTTTGGTTGCTAAAAAGGAGTTCGAAGCATATTTAGTTAATTCTGCTGACTTCTCATCCATAATGATAATGGGATTACCAGACCTTACGAAAGGCTGGTATAGCCTTTGCATAACCTCAATAGCTTTTTCACTATTAGAGCCTATCACAATACGTTCTGGCTTAAGAAAATCATCGACAGCAAAACCTTCCCTTAGAAATTCTGGATTAGAAACCACATCAAAATCGGTTTTACAACTCTTTTCTATAGTTGATTTTACCAAATCTGCTGTCCCGACAGGAACTGTACTTTTATCAACAATGACCTTGTAAGTTGTAATGTATTCTCCTATTTCTTTGGCTACACCCAAAACATATTTTAAATCTGCAGAACCATCTTCATCTTCTGGAGTAGGTAAGGCTAAAAAAATAACCTCTCCAAAATCCAAGCCTTCTTTCAAATTGGTGGTGAAATTGAGTCGACCTGCTTTGATATTTCTTTCGAATAGCACATCCAAATGCGGTTCATAAATGGGAACTATACCCGCTTTCATTTGCTTAACTTTATTTTTATCGATGTCTACACAAAGAACATCGTTTCCATTTTCCGCTAAACATGTTCCAGTAACCAGACCTACGTAGCCTGTGCCTATTACAGCTATTTTCATTAAATTAAGTTTTTAGTACCAATTTTGATTGTAGTGTGGACTTATCAACCCACAATGCAATGGATTATTTTTTGAATTTTTCTTTAAGAATCAAAAATATGAATTTAGAATTACCAATAAGATATCTTTTCCACATTCTTTTGGGTTCTTGTATCAATCGGTAAAACCATTCAAGTCCTGATCTTTGCATCCATAAAGGTGCTCTTTTAACCAGACCCGAGACTACGTCGAAACTACCTCCTACTCCCATAATAAAATTGACGACTTTGAGGGTTTCTCGGTTTTCGTATAAAAAGTTTTCCTTTTTAGGAGTATTGATCGCCACAAATAAGATGTTGGCACCACTTTCTGCAATCTCTTTGGCAACTTTTGGCTCTTCTTCTTTCGTGAAATAACCATTCCTGTAACCTGCGATAATCTTTGGAGAATACTTTTCTTTATAATGAGAAACCACTTTGGAAACCACCTCTTCTTTTGCACCTAAGCAGTAGATTTTATAATTTTTTTGATGAGCTAACTCAACTAGGTTCTCCATTAAATCTATACCTGCTACACGCTCTTTTAAAGGCTTCCCTAATAACTTCGAAGCCCAAATAACCGCTTGCCCATCAGCATTAATAAGATCCGCACTATTGACACTTTCTCTAAGCTGGACATCAGAATGCATGGCTACTATTTTACCCGCGTTGACAACGGAATGGTGTAAAGATTCTTTAGCTTTTATTTTAGCATCTACAAGAAATAAGGTTTCTTGCATGCTAAGGTTATCTATTCTAGTAGATAATAATTCTATTCGTCTTGAGGTCATATTAGTTTAATAAATCAAAAATAATGTTTTACTAGATTTTAAAATGAGCTTTTCCCAAAATCCTTTTCCTGATTTGGAATTTTAGCACTACTAATTTTAGAACTATTAAATAGGGCCCGATACGTAATAAGAAAATTACCTAGTATAACTGGAATCATAAGATTATGGGCCAAAAGTTGAAATTTTATCTTCGGAATTTAATGATTTCAAAAACTTTTCAAATTTGATAAGTGAAAATTTAGTGAATGCTTTTGGATGGCCTATAATAACGAAGTTTTTTGCATCATTTTTTTTAAAAATACCATATGCTTTTTTTAAATAAGAAGCTTTATACCCGTCTATAGAAACAACACTATTAGAGCTAAAAGTAAGCAATTTTAAAAGTTTAGAATTAGGCATTTTAATAGGTTGACCATCACCATAAGTATTATGTAAAGGTGATCCAAAAACCTTAATTAAGCTTAACTTCCAAAAAAATAAAGGAGATACTTGCATGGAGCTTATTGGGATTTCTTTAAATTTTTGACTACTTGATGTTTCTGTTATTTCTTCATCAAAGTAGTATTCAGAAGTGAATTTTGGAACTTTCTGAAAATCATAAAATTGATGCTTAGAATTATGGTAACCACCTGAAAAAACACTAGAATCGATTAATATTCTATTTTTTATAAATGCCTGTTTAAGTTTAGAAAAAGGCTGAACACTCCACCCTCCAGCTCTGAAAGCAATTGGATCTCTTCCTGTGATATCTTTTATCACCTTGGTGTACTTATTAAAAATATCCATAATTTCTTCATCTTCAAAAGAATGTAATCTATATCTATTAGTAATTATTATCCATTTTTTCCCGTCATAATATGAATCTTCCCAGTGTGGGTGAATATGCAGTTCAAAGGTATGCCCCTGATTAGAGAGGCGTTTAATTTGAGTTGTTAGAGAATTAAGATCCTTTTTTAGTTCTGGAAATCTCTGACTATACTCCTTAAGTTTAAGTAAATATCCTGAATCTATAAAAAAAACAAGTTTAATACCGTTCTCATTAGCAATACGAGCTATTTCATTTGCTGGCTTTAGCATACAATTTTCGAGTGTGCCAACATTATTTCCAAAAAAAAGCTCGTAATCCAATGTTATATAAATATTCATAATTTATATTTATTTAAAATCATAAAAGGAAGGCTTAATAAATAATAAATGATTTTAAATTTTTTTGTTAAATTTCTTTTCCATTCAAAATCTGGATTAACTTTTATTTTTTTTTGACTTTTTAATCTATTCCCTCCTACAATATGGGGGATTTCTACATCTATTTTAAAACTTTCTTGATAAGATATTCCAATGAAATTATAAATATTTGTCAGTGTCTCGTTTGTTTGCAACACTAAATCCTCATATCTAATTTTCAAAATATTTTTTTTATTGAGCCTATAGGTTATCTCTCCAAAAGTATTAATAAGTAAATAATAGACAATTGACTGAAAAGGTTTTTTGGACGTCTGTACATTTTTATTAAAAGAATTAATAACTCCCCTAATGTCTCTAACGAGGTAAATCCCTTTGACATCTAAAAAATTAGATTTGTAGATTTGTAGATACCTAGAGATATATTTAGATGAGTCTAATAGTATTAAAGATTCTTTTCCCTTATATAAAGTAGAAAATATTTCATTCTGAAAATCTAAATATTCTTTGTGTGACTTACTATGTAAAAGGTATGAAGGAATATTTCTATGAGACTCAATTTTGTTTTTTTGGTTAATTGTTTCAATGGAAATCTTACCAATTAACTTGGAATAAATACTACTCCATTCTAAACAATCACTTAAATTTTTTCCGCACGAACATTTATCATTAATAAAAATATAATCTTGAAGTTGATTCAACTCTCCCTTAAATAGAATTTCTGGATGAGAATTCAACAAACTTGCCAAAAGGGTTGTCCCGCTTCTTCCGGCACCCAGTAAATATAGAACGTTTATTTTTTTCAATTTAAATCTTTATGAATTTTATTCTTTAAAAAAATATAATTTACTCTAAATCATCTTGTTATTTGTTATTTCATTATCACCATACTTCAAAAAGGCATAAAAAAGAGCAACGGAATAAACGCAAACTGAAGTATTAATGAAAAAGTTCCCTGTCGTAAAAATTAAAAGCGAAATTATGCAAATTAAAAACACTGATAAAACTTTTAATTTAAGCTTTTTGAAAAAAGAAATATATAATGAATAGAGAAATAAGGATAAACCTATGACTCCAAAAAATAAAAAAAGATCAAACAAGCCGAGTTGAGGCCTCATAGCAATATTGTCTATCCCACCAAAAAGGAAATTTATAATATTCCATTTTTCTTTTAAGAAAGGAAGAGTCTCTGACATAAATATTTGGTTCCTGTCAGATAATATTGCGTACGAAATTCCTCTTTCGGTAACAATACTCTGAAAAATTGGCCAAACAAACAATACGTAGTAGCTGAAACATATAAATATTATAGCTAATAAAAGAAGACCGTAAAACTTTATTTTATAAGACGATACAAAAAAAAACAAGTACGCAAATATAAAAATAAAATTTAGTAAATATGTTGATTTTGTTCCGATAAGTAAGCTCGTAGCTATAACGAATAAAACTTTATAGTTTTTAAGGAAATTATCCTTGAGTTTAATAAAAAAATACCCCAATACAAAAAAATGGAAATATGATGAAGTTGCAGAGGAAATCAACAAACCATTGTAACCGAACCTATCACCTGTATAAGATTCAAAAAAAGTCAATTTGAATATAAAACCTATTAAAATCAAAATTGAATTTATGATAGCGATAGCTTCTAAACTAAGTTGCCAGTTCCCATTAATACACGCATCTTTGTTATAAGAAAAGAAAGATAAAAAGATTAAGAAATAAATATATTTTGCTGAATTAATTAAAATATTAGTTCCAAGCCCATTATCAATTAACAATTGGCCGATTATAAAACATAAAACTACTGATGGAATTAAAATAAGCTGCTTTTTGGATTTAATAAGATGGGGGATTATTATGGGTAAAATCAATAATTTAGTAGCAATTTGAATTAGAGATCTGTCCCATGTAAAAAGATAGTAAAGTTTTCCAAAGCCTTCACTTAAATAAAAAGAAACCAGTAATGCTGGTAATAGATATGGATATAATTTTTTCAATATTTATTGTTCATTAATGCCCTTAATATTAAGATGTGCAAAATTTAAACTTGTTAGCAATGAAAAAAAAACTATTCCTGATGTAACTCTTAACATAGATTCTGTCAAACAACAAATAAAAAAGCAAGTAGAGGTAAACAAAAAAAAATATTTTTTATGCTCAAAATTTGACTTGAAGAGGTAAAAGGAAAAGAACAAGAAATATGCTCCTGCAAAAATACCCTGTCCACTTAGGAATTCTAAAAATTGATTATGAGCATTGTAACCATTTTTAAAACCAGAAGTATCTCCATTTTCACCATATTTTATAGACCTCAAAAGGTCTACGTCACCGGTACCTGCTCCAAGTAATGGATAGTCAAAAAAAAGGTCTAAGGAATAATTCCATCTTTGAAATCTCTCATCAACTTTCTCAATTCCATTGAGACCCATTTGATCAACCAGTAAGCCTTCATAGTATTTATTAATGAAGTCGTTTTTATTAAGGAACGATATCGCTATTGAAGCTAAAATGATTATTCCAATTATTGTAAGGTATTTTCTATAGTAAATAAAGAAAATGATACTAGACAGAATAAAAAAAAGAATTGCAGTTCTAGACATTAAATGAAATAGAAAAGCTATCAAAACAACAAGTACTATATTATGTAAAGTAGTATGTGGTTTATATATAAGAGTTTTTAGTCTGATTAAAAATCCAATTGAAATAACTAAAAACATTGCAAGATAGGGAGAATGCTGCTTTAGAGGTTTGATCAAATTGAATTTGCTATATTCCCACTTAAAAAGATTTATGACCCCATCGTCTTTAAAAATTTCTAATAATAAGTTACCCCAGCAGATTATTACAGCTAAAAAACAACCATAAACCAAACTAAAAAAAATAGCTTTATTTTTTTTAACGTAAATTTTGGGCTCTGATAGAATAATAATGGGCAAAGCAACTAAAGGTAGGCTCCTCTCTATTTGACTCAAAGCTGCATTAGTATATTCAGAATAAAGAACCCCGATTAGATTAAAAAAGAAAAAGACTCCTATCGATAATATTGCTTGATAGTTTTTTTTGATATTCGATATTTTGAAACTCCATTGCCCTTCTGTCAAGTAAATTATAATAAAGATTACTAAGAAAGTATTGTTGATTTTATAACTAACAGGCAAAAAAAATATTGATGCGTAAAGGGCTAAAAGTTTAACATCAAACTTACATACCCAGTCCTGTGCTGTTGAGATTTTACTCATAATAAATACTTGTTTCAAGAATAAGTTTTTTATTAAAATCAAGTATTAGAACAAGAGTGTTCGCGCTTACCTTTTCGCCATAAGCATTTGAAAACCATCCTAATGGACTTGATGTATCTCCTTTCACTATAGTGGCAGCTTTAAATTCTTTATTTTGAATTATTAATTCTTCTGTATTCGATTTTAAAGTTATGACATCCTGTTTATGTATTACATCTACATCTGGATGAAAATGAAGATAGAAAAATGCTTTATAATTATTATTGGTATCACTTATTAAATTATCAATAACACAAATATACTTTTGAGACTTATTAATTTGAATTTTTCTCTCATGAAAAATTGATAAATTCCCAAATGCATTATGAATACCCTTTATATTTAAATTTTCTTCATCAAAATCAAATGCCGTTACAGGTTTTTCAGGTCTATTTATCCAACTCATACGATTATTTCTAGTAGCATGGTCAAGACCATTAAGACTAATTGTATTGTGAGATTTTATACCTCTAAAATAATCTCTCCAAAATTTATCTTTTTCATGATATTGAAATGTTCCAGAATCAACAAAAAAATTTTCAGAACCCTTTTGAATATTGAAATGGAAAATATCTGAATGGCCATGAGCTGCAGAGATGTCATCACCTATCTTTCCACAATCGAAACTTAATTTCATTCTGCTTTGGTGATCATAGCAAAAAAAATAGCCAGAATCTTGGAAAAAATAATCATTTAAAGTTCTACTATGTTTCTTTAAGAAAATATCCCCGAAAATTAAGTAATTCCTAAAGTCAATTTTACCATCTGAAATATATTCAGTTTTAAAATAGTGGTTTGAGGACTTTAGCTGAGATTCATACAAAGAAAAGCTTTGGACAAAAAATGGGTTTAATACACTTCCATCGTCATTATCACCAAAAACAGTGTCTATATCTTCATAAGAAACGTGCTCAACAAAATGAAACATTGCCTTCACGTTTTTTTTTATCTGTTCAGGAATTTCTACTCCTTTCGCTTGTAAAAACTTTAGGCTTATTAAGAATTGGTCAAGAACTTCTGAATGATACCTTGTGCAAAGCTCCATATGAACGCCGTCTTTTTTAACTTGTTTTTTAATTTCTTCAAAGAGCTTAGTTTTAAAATAAAGTGAATCTTTTTTCTTTACTTTAAAATAAGTTGCTATTACATTAAGTCCCATTAATTCTGCTGTAAGATGATTATTCGCAGAAGAGTAAAGAGAAAGATGATTTTTCAAGAATTGATAATTCATAGACATGATCTGTCTGATTTTATAATCCAAACTATGGTCTAAACTCTTAAAACATTTGAGGATATAATGAGTGTAAATTAAATTTACACTTCTTATCGCTAATTCTATTCCCGATGTCCAATTTATAGATTGTAGATAAGGGTTTTGTTTTGACCAATCTTCAAGTATTTGCTTAATTTGATTGGTAAAATATTCATCATTACTCTCTGCAAATTTTAAGGCTAAAAATGGAAGAAAGTGAAACCTTGATAGTTCTGCAATGTATTTTACATCTCCATTTGTTTTAAAATTCTGCTTTTCGATTTTGTCATAGTAACCTATTGGTGAGACTGTAAGATTTTTATAATCTTTCCTCCAGCAATCAATTTCAGAAAGATATACTGATGTGTCAAAAAACTGGTATTCGTCCTTAAAGTCATTATTATCAAATAAGCTCTTCAAAGTTTCTATATCATAATTTAATGATAAATTGATATCATTTACTTCAAGAGGGATAAACGTTTTTTTTAATTGTAAATGACCTAAGAATGATCTTTGAAAATATTGAGGTATTCTATAAAATAGAATTTCTTCAAAACTCATTAGCTTCAACCTTTTTATTAGCCATAAAAAGTTTTTCATTAGACTTTTATTACAATTTACTTATTAAGTCCAAAAACTTACCATTTGGTTGCTTTTGAACTTTGTCAACATATCGTATTTTGATTTCCATTCTGTCTGAAAACTTTGATTTATAATGCTGTCTGATTTTTTTATCGTGTAAATCTTTAAATTTTTCACCTTTAACAATTTTTACTTCTAGAACACCTTTTTGTTTCTGAATATACTGCAATCCATCAATTACAAGAAATAGTTCATTATGAAAATTCAGAGCTGTTGGAGTTGTAATATTTCCCATCAAGTCGAATATCTTTCTGCCGCTCCATCTTCCACTTATTTTCTTGAGAACAGGCAAATAACGTTTGCATTTATCACAGTAATTACCGGCATATTCTGCAAAATCATCTGTTCTGTATCTGATAAGTGGCATCCCAAAATTGTTTAATGTAGTTCCTACGATTTCACCAACTTCCCCTAGTGTATTGATAATATTACCTTCAGTATTTATTAATTCAAAAAAACCATATGTTGGTTCGATATGGTAATTGTCATTATGACGACAATATCCACCAATGATTATTTTTTCAGTATGACCATAAAAATTGAAAAAATTGATGCCTAGGGTTTTGGTGATAAAATCTTTTTGATAATCAAATACATTTTCAGAACTTGATATAAAAGCTTTTATTATAGATGAATCAAGATTATTGTTTTTAATAAATTTAGATAGTTCGAAAGCGTTCGAAGGATAAGCGTGAACATATCTGATATTTTTTCTCTTTATAGTTCTATATACTTCATGTAAGTAATCTTCATTTAATCGAAATCCATCAAATATATATTCTTTTGTTATTGGATTCAATTTGTATATGGAATTATCAGGAAGCCTATGGTTTCTTAAAACTGCTCTTGTGTCATGATTAAAACCAACTCTAGACCACATACTATGCAATGTCGCCTTTTCAATAATGTATCTCAACTTCGGAAGTAATAGCCTAAGGGGTGATCCTGTTGTGCCTCCTGTAGTAACTAAGTCATATTTTTTAAAATCTATTTGATGTGATTGCAGTTCATGAAAATTATCGCTAACAACATTTCTATCGATAAAACCAAAATTAGTTTGAAAATCTTTTTTAGATTTTATTGCAGAATATTTATTATAATATGGCACATTTTTTATAGCGTAATTTACCAACTTAATAAGATCTTCAGTGTTATCATAATGCTCTGAGTTTTTTTCAATAAAACTTAAATATTCGCGATATTTAGCACCGTATACATAATTTGGATTATTATTAAATTTTATTAAGTATTCATTAATCCAATTAGGGAATTTTGGAATAAAATTAACTATTTCTTTCTTCAAGTTCATTATAAACAATTGTAGAGGTTGATATATTTTTTTATACTGAAATCCCAATCGTATTTTGATTGAATTTTTTTACGAATTTGGTGTTTGTCATATTTTCTAGTAAGTACAGATTCAATCTTATTTGCTAAATCTTTATAATTCTCTAATTCAGAATTAAATGTTTCTCCTATATCTAAATCAATTTTATTTTGAAATTCTTTGACAGTTTCATGAAAACCAACAATTGGAGTTCCAACAGATAAGGACTCCAAGTAAACAAGCCCAAAACTCTCACTCTTACTAGGAACAACCAATATTTTACTCTTATTGTAAAGATCTACTACAACTTCCCATGGTTGTGCACCTAAAATTTCAATTTGAAAATTAACCCCTATAGATTTTATAAATGTTTTAGCTTCATTATTTACTATTGCTACTAATTTATAATTTTCAAAAAAAGACAAATGCTTCAGAGCCTTTATCACTAATTCAAAGTTTTTTATTTCTAGAGACCTATTAAACCCATTAAAAAATATTATATTTTCCTTATGTACTTCTTTAATAGGGATTTTAGATAAAAAAATAGGGTTAGGAATATTTATATTTTTATGAGTGGGTAATTTGTAAATTTTGAATTGAGCATTCGCAAATGAGGATATTGTTATTATACTCGTAGCTAATTCTATGTTTTTTTTTATTTTTTTAAATATTGAGTTATTATCGCTTAATACCAATCCTTTTTTTTGCCAAAATCCATGATCAGTAATAAAAATTTTAATATTTGAAAATTTGAGTTTCAGAAAATGAGTTATAGGTCTATTTAGAGAATGAACATGGACTAAATTTATATCCTTTTCTATAATATAATTTTTGAGCTTCCAAGACTGAGTTGAAATCAAAAATTTATCTTTCAAAGAAAGATATTGGTATGATTTATTGAAAATTATATTTAAACTGAAAATAGAGTAAATTAAACCTAAAATGATATCTGTATAATTTAGACCTTCAATTCTAACATTAGATTTACTATATGATTTCTTAAGTGTAAAGTCCCAAATTATAACTTCAAAATTATTCTCTGTTAATTTAATTGAAAGGTCATCAATATGCTTAGATATGCCACCTGTAGCTTTCCCACCTAAGCTCAAAGAAGCTCTACCAACCAATAAGATCTTTTTATTCTTCAATTTTGTAATATATATGGTTGTATTCCATCAATTGATTAACTTTTAAATATTCTAATTCATTATTATATATGTATAAATCATCCATACATCCCCTAAAATGATACTTAGTCCCTTTTCTATTCCAAGACGCTCCTAATGTTATAAACTTACTGCTTTCCAGGTTTGGTATATTTTTATATGCACTGTAAAGTTTATTATCTATAAAAATTGATACTTTATTATCTTCAAAAGTGTAGGTTAAATGATATAATTCACCGATATTAAGTTCTTCTAAAGCTATAAAGTTTTCAGTAAAAGCTTTATGGTTATCATAATCTGTTTTTCTAAGATCATTGCCTTGTTGCATAACAGCTATCCTGTTTTTATTCATGTATATAGATAATACTGAATTTATTGGAAAATCCTTTTTTCGATTAGATAAGGTAATGATTGTACCATTAACTCCATAGAATTCTGGTTTAATCCATAGGCTTATGGTTGCACTATTAATTAACTTAAGGTTTCGATTGAAAATTGAGATAGTAGAGTCTATTGAATTAAAACAAATACTTTCGTTATGTATTGCTTTTTTGATATCAAATTTAAAATTGCTAGCATTAGCATTTTCGAATCTATTGGTATAAACTAAATCGCCTAACTCTTTGGGGGTCTCAAAGTCTATCTTTTCCTTGCAAGAGGAAATTAAAATAGCAATAAACAATAATCTAATTAAATTTTCCATATTCCATCTTTATCAAAAAGATTATTCCAGCAAATATACCAAGTACAGTAGGGCTGTAGAAAACATGCCCTGCAAATAATCCGTGAATTATTGCAAAAAAAACAACCATAAGTAAGGATAGTGTGTAAATATCCTTTTTGTTCAAATAATTAACAATAGCCAAAAGCAAAATATGAGCGTAAAAAAAAACGAAAATTAGACTTAATATTATGCCGTAACTTCCGTAAAAGTCATATAAATCCGTTTCTACTAAAAGCCAATCTTTGTAATGTTTTTTTGAATCTTTCAAATATTTTGCAGAGTTACCAAAATTTGTTGTAAAACTAGAGTGACCTTCGCCGAAAAAAGAAAATACAAAATTTCGTGTCTCTAGATATGTGTTTGCAGCATTGGTTAGCCTACTCCTAACACCTGTCTCTAATATTTGCTCATATTTTATGGAGTAATAATTTGAATTTTTAATATAATTGAAGAGAAAAAAAGATGAGGCAAAAAATAAAAGCAACAGAGAAATTGAGGCAATCAATCTAAATATCAAATTTCTAATGGAAACAATTTGAGAAAGAATAAGTTTTAAAAAGATAAATAAGAAAACGATAAGAAGTGATCCAAACATCCCTGTTGTTGTTCCTAAAAGGATAAGTGAAAGAAAGATTAAAGAAAGCCACAACCAGCTTATTTTAAACTTCTCTTTATTAAATAGAAGTAAAGAAAATATAAGAAGTTGAGATAAACCAATATCATTTTGAGCAACAAAAAAAGAAGTCGTACCAAAAACCCAACTACCATAAGTTTGAAGTCCAATACCTGTAAAAAAAGAAAAGAGAATAAAACTAGCAATAGTCTGTGAGTAAATTTTTAAAATAAGTAGGATTTTAACCTTTAATACTTTCTTTTTAATCTTTATGTTTCCTAATAAAAACAATATAGGGAAGATATAAGTGGTTTTGAAAAAAAAAGTTAGTTCTCTTGAAACATTAAAATTCTCACTAAATATGAGCCAAAAAAGGAATAACAAACTCCAAAAAAATAGAATCGCGTGAAAAATATGGAAACGGTTTTTCATAATTGACACAGTTAAACCTGCCACATACAAGCTTCCCCTAAATATCTTCCCTATATTTAAATTTATATCAAAGTAATATCCAATTCCAATTATTAAATCAACAAATAGTGGAAATAAAATAATGATATATAGTTGAAGTCTGGAAATTGAAATCTTTGATTTCATGAAAGCTAAAATTTAATCCACGTTTTTATATTCATTGTTTTATATATGAAAATAGCTCCCATAATATTCCAGAAAGCCATTCCAATAGCGCTTCCCAGAGCTACTCCTTGGGAACCAAAAAAATTGACTAAGCTTAAACTAATTATTATATTCAAAATTAAAGACCACAATATGAATTTTTGAAGAATTTTTTGATTGCCGGTCATTTGAAAGATAGGGCCGACTACACCTGTTAATATGTTTGTTAATTGAGCGACGAGAAGAATTCTAAATACGTCTACACCTTCTAGATATTCATTTCCGAAAATGCTTAAAAAAAAACTAGGGAAACTAAAGAGGATTATAAAAATAGGTAACCCAAACAAAAAAATAGCTTTAGATGAAAATCCTATTGTTTCTTTTAATTTATTCATGTTATTTTCAAAAAAATATCCTGCAATTTTTGGAGTGACAACAGTTGCAAGTGCTGTGTATATAAATGACACAATAGTTGCTAGCTTTACAGCTACACTGTATACTCCAATTTCACTTTCTGTTTTAAAAAAACCTAAAATAAATATGTCACTCCAACCCATAATCATTACAATAGCAGAGGAAACCATCATAGGATAGGACTCTGATATCATGAATTTAAAAGAGGATGTATGTTTTATGTTTTTTTTTGTTTTTCTAAAGATTAAAAAAATATGAGTAAGAATAATTGAAGAAACAATAATTAAACCTAAAAGATAGGCGATTATTGGCGCTTCGATAAAAACTTTAAAGTTTAGAGAAAAGATTAATAATAAAACAAAGGGAGCTAGAAATTTTGCTAAGTGAAAATATAAACTATAAGTTGTCGTCTTTTTTTCTCCCTTAAAAAAACTACTACTTACATCAAGTAAACTTAAAAAAGGAATCCCCATTGCAGAAATTCTAAGACTATCTTCTAAAGGTTGCATGTTATACATCGATGCAATTATTGGTGCTAATAGGAAGACTATAGCAGCAACTATAATTGAATTAAAAAAAATAAGCTTTAAAGATTTAATGTAAATACTTTTTTTATTTTCAATTTGGACATTACTAGCGATCCATTTAACGATAGATGTTTCAACACCTAATTTAGAAATCATGGCACCAACGGACAAAAACAAAAATGAAATAGCGAAAACACCTTGAATTTGAGAACCAAATTTGTTAGCAATCAACCAAGTAAAAAGAAATCCAAAGCCATAGCCTAGACCTCTAATAGAAAAAACTTTTAAGCCTTTATCTAAGATTTCTCTACTGTTAGAATTTATATGAAGCATTATTTCGAATGGCGTTTTTTAGTAAATGATTGAGATTAAGTGTTATGGAAGAATTTAAGATCCACCACTATGAATAGGAATCAATTAAGTCAACAACTTTATATTTTTCAATAACTTAAGATTTCAAGATTTTTATTTAAGCATCTATATTAATCACAATATATTTTTTTGTGAAAGCTCATAACATCATTTATTCATAATCCCACAAAAATCCAAAACCACTTTATCCTTTGGGAGTTTTAAAGTCTTGAATTCTTTATGCGCCACCAAAAAAACAACTATATCAGCCTTATCTGAAGCCGTTTTATAGTTTGTTAATTTAAAAATCTTATGTGACTGTATATTTGGCTCTACTATAAAATATTCTTCATTGTTGGCATTTTGTAAAACTTTTTGAGCAATATATTTAGCAGGGGATTCTCTCAAGTCGTCAATATTAGGCTTAAAAGCAAGCCCCATTATAGCTATTCTGGGTTTACGTCCGTGTTTCAATTCAAATTCCAGTTTTGAAGATTGCACTTTTTCAGCACACCAAAACGACTTATAATTGTTGACTTCTCTCGCAGCACCAATAATTTTTGACTCCATTGGATAATCTGCTACAATAAAATAAGGATCCACTGCAATACAATGTCCCCCTACTCCACAGCCTGGCTGTAAAATGTTAACACGTGGGTGTTTATTTGCTAGCTTAATAAGCTCCCACACATTGATATCGGCTTTGTCACAAATTAAAGACAACTCGTTGGCGAATGCTATCTGAACATCTCGAGATGAATTCTCAACCAATTTGCACATTTCAGCTGTTCGGGCATTAGTCTCGTGCAAATCACCTTTTATAAATTGCATATAAAAATCTACGGCTCTAGTTGTTGACTTTTCGTCAACACCCCCAATAACTCTATCATTATGAACTAATTCGTACATCACATTGCCAGGCAAGACACGTTCAGGACAATATGCAGCATTCAATTTTCCTTTTAATTCGGGTCGTGCTTCATATATTAAATCCACCATCTTTTCAGTCGTACCAATAGGTGAAGTGGATTCAATAATGTATAAATCACCTTCTTTTAACAAAGGAATAATTGATTTTGTTGCGGCTTCAACAAAGGAGATATCAGGTTCGTTTTTAGCTTTGAAAGGTGTCGGCACAACAATCAAATAGGTATTTGCTACTACAGGTTTTATGTCGGCTTTTAAATAGCCCTCTTTGACAGCTTCAGATACTGCAAATCCAAGATCTGGTTCTACAATATGAATTTTTCCTTCATTAATGGTGTTGACAACTTCTGGGTTTATATCAACACCATGAACAGAAGTTTTATTTTGGGCAATTAAAGCTGCGGTAGGAAGGCCTATATAGCCCAATCCAATCATTACAACTTCGGGATCCATTTTCATAATTAAAGTTTTTTAATAAATTCCACTATTCTCTTGCAAGCCACACCGTCACCGTAAGGGTTATGTAGCATGCTCATTTTAGTGTAAAATTGATCGTCCTCAAGCAATTTTTTAGTTTCAGAAACTATTTTATTAGTGTTTGTCCCAACCAACAAAACAGTTCCAGCATCCACAGCTTCGGGACGCTCTGTGGTATCTCTCATTACCAAAACCGGTTTACCAAGACTAGGAGCCTCTTCCTGCACACCTCCACTGTCTGTGATGATGATATAAGATTGGCTCATCAACCAAATAAAGGCAGGGTAGGATAAAGGATCAATTAGACTAACATTAGGAACATACTTAAGAATCTCGTAAACAGGCTTCTGTACTTTTGGGTTTAAATGCACTGGATAAACAATTTGAACATCCTTATTCTCTTCTGCTATTTGCTTCAACGCTTTGCAAATATTTACAAATCCTTGTCCGTGATTTTCTCGCCTATGACCTGTTACTAAAACAAGACGTTTATCTGAATCTAATATAGCTTTTACAGACTCAATTTCTTTATCATTAAAATTTTCAGAGTTTACTTTTCCATTACTATAGTTTAAAGCGTCGATAACTGTATTGCCAGTAACTAAAATGCTTTTAGTATCAACATTCTCTTTTAATAAATTATTTTTTGATGTTTCCGTTGGTGAAAAGTGATAATCTGCAAGTCTGCCGGTTACACTTCTATTCATTTCCTCTGGAAAAGGAGAACGCCTATTAAAAGTCCTCAAGCCGGCTTCTATATGACAAACTTTAGCACCTGAATAAAAAGCAGCAATACTAGCCGCCATCGTCGTAGTAGTATCTCCATGGACATAGACGTAGTCAGGCTGAAATTCTTCTAAGACAGGTTTAAGTGTATTAATAATATCTGAAGTTAAACTAAAAAGATTTTGATTTGCTTTCATTAGATCTAGGTCAAAGTCTGGTTTGATTTCAAAAAAGTCAAGCACCTGGTCTAGCATTTCTCTATGCTGAGCAGTAATACAGACTTTAGTCTCAAAACTAGTCTCATCATTAAAGACTTTAACTAGGGGGGCCATTTTAATAGCCTCAGGTCGAGTACCAAAAATGATAAGGTTTTTTGTTTTATTCATTTATAGTTGGATTCTGTAGGGCTAAAATTATCTTGCATATTTCTAGAAAAAATGGTTAAAGATCAATAAATGTACATTGCTATTATTTATCTTCTTTGCATTAAAATAAGCTTCTAAACCTTTTCACTTTCGCCCCTCTCCTTCAAAAACTGGCCAAGCCCTAAGAGTAGAAACGCAAATAGAGTTATTGAAAATAAGGCTAAAGGAATTGTATAGTAATACTTATCGGTCCATTCCCTTGTATCATACCCGGAAGAAGGAAAACCAGAGATCACACTGATCACATCTTTTTCTTCAACCAGTTTTCGCATAGCTTCGCGTTTATCTTCTTGAAGCCTTAACTGTTCTTTTAGTAATTGCCCCTCATTAATTGCGGATTTATCGGACTCACTATCGCCCATGTAAAGGTTAGTCCCATTACTTTCTGGTTTTTGGGATTGGGCGATTTTTATCTTTAAAAATTCCTCAATTAAAAAATCAGTCTTATCGATTTGCTTCTCTAAAGTTTCGACCTCACTGATTAGATTTTCAGTGTTGACTTCAGACAGTTCTAACAAATAATCATTGTTTGCAAGTTCTTCAACAAAGGCTTTTTCTATTTCTTTATAAATAAATTTATCGGTTGACGCGACTCCTATTTGATGTACAGGAAGTTCAAAATCTGCCAGAGACTCTTTGTATAATTCATAAGTCATTTCTGATTTAGAAACCGAATCCAGATTTTCACGAAAGCTAGCATACATTTCTGCAATGGTGATTCTATCGGTTTCGGACTGAATATAAAAGCCTTTTAAATCTGCTGCCTGAGAAGGTGATATTTTAAGTATTCTGCCTAATTCAACCGTGTCCTGATCTACATTGGCTAGTTGGTTGAGCTGCTTTACATTTTCATAAACCTGTCTTTCTGAACCGAAATTAGTTTTAATAAACATATTAGCTCCGTAGGATTTCTCTGAGGTAGAGTTAATAATAAGACCAATTACTACTCCAATAATTAATCCGCCAGCGTACCAAAATATACGTTTATAGAAATGTAGAAGTACGAAAATTATAGCTTCATATAAGCCTTTAAAAATATTGGCTATTCCTCTGAATAAGCTATTAAACGCATTTCCTATAGCCTTAAACAATTGACCTAAGTCAACTTCGTCGTTTTGGTTCTGATTTTGTGGTGAAGATTGGTCACTCATAACAGTTGATCATAAATTTGTTGCAAATATATTTAAATAGGAGACTTGAGAAAGTTAAAACTGAACTTTAATACGCCCTATCATTTTTCCCCTCGTAAAAGTTCATAAACGCTTTATTCACCACTTTATTGCCGCCTTTGGTAGGATAATCTCCTGTAAAATACCAATCTCCAAGATTTTTTGGGCAGGCTTCATGGAGTTTGTCTACAGTTTGGTAAATCACTTTCACCTCTGAATTGATACTTTCATCGCTTAAAAGTTTGGCAATACGATCTGACACTTCTTCGTAAGAAAAAGGCTCATACATCGCCTTTACGTGGTTTTGTTCCGCCTGATGAGCAAATTCAGATTGGTCTTTACATTTATCATAGATCGCATCTACCGTTTCCTTATAAATGCCTCGCTCTTTTAGAAGGGAAACCGCTGCCTGGAAAGCGACAAAATCTTCTAATTTCGCCATGTCTATTCCGTAACAATCTGGATAACGGATCTGTGGCGCTGAAGAAACAATAATGATTTTCTTAGGGTTTAATCGATCCAGCATTTTCAAAATACTCTTCTTTAAGGTAGTCCCACGAACAATACTATCGTCGATCACCACCAAGTTATCGGTAGGCTTTACAACCCCGTAAGTCACATCATAAACGTGAGCCACCAAGTCGTCTCTACTGCTATCTTCTGCGATAAAGGTGCGCAACTTCACATCTTTAACAGCTATTTTCTCTGTTCGCAATCTCAAACTGAGAATCTCTGAAAGACGTTCGTCGGTTAAGCCTTCTTTTTCTTTAAGTATCGCCTGGTTTTTCTGGTAGTTCAATTCGTCTTGCGCCGCCTCTACCATACCGTAAAATGAGGTTTCCGCTGTGTTAGGAATAAATGAAAACACAGAATTCATCGTGTCATAGTCAATAGCCTTTAACACTTCTGGCATCAAAAGGCGACCCAAGTTTTTTCGTTCTTTATAGATTTCAGCATCACTCCCTCTAGAGAAATAAATACGTTCAAAAGAACAGGCTTTACGTTCTCTTGGTTTTAAAATGGTTTTAAAATGAACGGAACCATCTTTTTTGGTAATAATGGCCTGACCTGGCATGAGTTCGTGTACGTCTTCGTACTGAACATTGAAAGCCGTCTGAATGACAGGACGTTCTGAAGCCACAACAACCACTTCATCATCTTTATAATAATAAGCCGGACGAATACCGTTGGGATCTCTCAACACAAAAGAATCTCCATGCCCCAGCATTCCTGCAATGACATAACCTCCATCCCAATCTTTTGAGGATTTTCTAAGGATTTTATGAACCTTCAGGTGCTCCACAATGTGTGGCGAAGCTTCTTTTTTATTGTAACCTTCTTCTTTTAATTTCTTATATAATTTTCCAACTTCAGAATCCAAAAAGTGACCAATTTTTTCCATCACCGTCACCGTGTCTGCTTTTTCTTTAGGATGCTGACCGAGCTCTACCAGATTTTGAAATAGCTCGTTGACGTTGGTCATATTAAAATTCCCTGCAACAATCAAGTTACGGTGCATCCAGTTATTTTGTCTCAAAAACGGATGAACACTTTCTATGCTGTTTTTACCAAAAGTACCGTAACGAACATGCCCTAGATAAACTTCACCTAAATAAGGTAACTTGATTTTTTCATTATCAATATCTTCTAAAATCTCTGGATGCTCTTTTAGCTCACGATTAATTCTTTCATTCACCTGAGCAAAAATATCCTGAATAGGCTGCGCCTCGTTGGAACGAATTCTACTGATGTATCGATTTCCAGGCTTCACATCTAGTTTTACACTTGCCAAACCAGCACCATCCTGACCTCGATTATGCTGCTTTTCCATCATCAAATACATCTTGTTGATGCCATAAAAGGCACTCCCGTACTTTTCCTTATAATAAGAAAGGGGTTTTAGAAGTCTTAGAGTGGCGATGCCACATTCATGTTTGATCAATTCACTCATTGGTGTATCCTATAAAAATGCCCCGAAAATTCAGGGCAGTATGTGTTAAGCTAAATTTATTTCAAATTGAGTTAGAGCTTGAAAACTCTCTAAGCGCTGATCAACTTCGTCTTTATCCAGTTCTAGCATTTTTTCTGTACCAAATTTTTCAACACAGAACGATGCCAGGTTAGATCCGTAAATCACAGCATTTTTCATATTTTCAAAAGAAGTGTCTTTTGTGTTTGCCAGGTAACCTACAAATCCGCCAGCAAAAGTATCTCCAGCTCCGGTAGGATCAAATACTTCTTCCAATGGAAGCGCTGGCGCAAAAAACATTTCTTCGTTGTGAAACAATAAAGCGCCGTGTTCCCCTTTCTTGATGACCACATAATCTGGCCCCATATCTCTTATCTTTCTGGCTGCTTTAACTAACGAATATTCACCAGAAAGCTGTCTCGCTTCTTCATCGTTGATGGTAATCACATCCACTTTAGCAATCACTTGCTTAAGTAAATCCAATTCTGAATCCATCCAGAAATTCATGGTATCCAGGACAATCAATTTTGGATTTTTGACTTGGTCAATCACACTGAGTTGAACGGCAGGGTGCAAGTTCCCCAGCATAACGATATCAGAATTGATATAATCTTTTGGTACAACAGGACTAAATTCTGCCAGTACATTCAATTGAGTATCCAGCGTATCTCTGGAATTCATATCGTTATGGTAACGGCCACTCCAGAAAAAGGTCTTTCCACCTTTGACTATCTCTAGGCCTTCTAAATTCACATTTCTATCCGTAAGCAAATCCAAATACTTCTGCGGAAAATCATCTCCAACAACTGAAACTATTCCAGATTCCACATCAAATTGAGAAGCACTTAGAGCGATGTAAGTCCCAGCGCCACCAAGAATTTTATCTGTTTTTCCGAAGGGCGTTTCAATTGCATCAAAAGCCACAGTTCCTACAATCAATAATTTGCTCATATCTGTTTTAATTTTTTGCAAAGATATGATTTAGAAATTAGTTTGGTTGCATTAAAATATCATAACCTCTTTAATTAAGGAATCTTTTAAATGAGAATCAGGAATCAATACATTTTGACACATAACGATCTAAATGAGTGTAGAATACAGATTTTTGACGCTGATTTATGAAGTTAGGAATTTACCTAGTCCATAGAATTTATGACCTAAAATTTACTTCCTCCCAAAATCAGCTGGGATCTCCCCCCAAGATTTGGTTTGCCACTTTAAAATAGGATTTTTAAATGTGTTTTTCTCAAGCCAAACTTCTGCTCTTTTAATCAACTCGAATAACTTTTCGTTTTTAGAATTTTTACCCAGTTTAGTTTTGCATTTTTTTTGTCTGATCCAGGACATGGCGATTTTGGAATCCGTGTAAATCGGCAATTCACTTTTTTTATCTTTCAAGAAAGCCAAACCATGCACCAAAGCCAGAAACTCACCAATATTGTTAGTTCCATTAGGAAACGGACCCATATGGAATAAAATCTGCTTGGTTTTAGTGACCACACCCCGGTATTCCATTCTGCCCGGATTACCGCTGGAAGCAGCGTCCACAGCAATAGATTTCCACTCAATACCTTCAGTAGAAAAAGATGCGGAAGTTAGTTTTTTTTGTTTTTGATAGCCAAAGAAACCCATCGCGTAAGCGGTTTTGGCCTCTTCCAGGTTCGGGAAAGATTTGTATTTGGCATTGGGATAGTTTTGGATTTTCAGCTTGCACTCATTCCAGGAGGAATAGATTCCTGGCTCATAACCTTCCCATACGACATAGTACTTAGAGGATTTGGCCATAAATTAAGTCAACAGCTTTTCAATCACTTTGGGATAATGCTCATATTCTAGGCTATGAATTTTTTCTTCCAGAGAGTTAAGATCTTCATCATTATCAAGTTCTAATTTGATCTGAGCAATAATTTCACCTTCATCATACTCTTCATTTACATAATGTATAGTGATTCCACTTTCTTTATCCCTATTCTTCAATATTTTTCTGAAAACCCGCTCTCCATACATACCTTCACCACCATATTTGGGGAGTAAAGAGGGATGAATGTTTATTATTTGTTTTGGAAATGCGGCTAAAAAAGACTCAGGGACTTTCAACAGGAAGCCTGCAAAAGCTATTATACTGGGATCGATGTCTTTTATAACATTGATCAAAGAAGGAGAATCGTATAGGTCCTCTTTTTCAAAATGAACACACTTTATTCCCAAATCGTGAGCCCTTCGTAAAACTTTAGATTTTTTGTTGTTAGAGAATATATGAGAGACCTCAATGTTTTTATTATTTCTGAAATAATGATATATATTTACAGCATTTGTCCCATTACCAGAGGCAAAAACTACAATCTTTTTTTTTGAATTTGAATTTGAATCTTCCATTTTACTTAATGTTGAATTTGAAATATAAGCAATTTCAAAACTAATTTATAAAATATTATTATGTAAATTTAAACACATTTTCAGCTTAAAAACTTGTTTTAAACTAAAGTTTTATATTTTTGCGCACTGAATTTAAACATAAAAAAATACAATCATGTCAGACATTGCATCAAGAGTAAAAGCCATTATCGTTGATAAATTAGGCGTTGACGAAAACGAAGTTGTTACAGAAGCTAGCTTTACAAACGATTTGGGAGCAGATTCTTTGGATACAGTTGAGCTTATCATGGAATTCGAAAAAGAATTTGATATTCAAATACCTGATGACCAAGCAGAGAACATTTCTACAGTTGGTCAAGCTGTCTCTTACATAGAAGAAGCTAAAAAATAAACAGTCTTATTTCATGGAATTAAAGCGAGTTGTAGTTACTGGATTGGGTGCACTTACACCTATCGGAAATAATATATCAGAATACTGGGATAGCCTAATACACGGTAAAAGTGGGGCAGCGCCTATTACCTATTTTGATACTAGCCTGTTCAAAACCAAATTCGCTTGTGAAATAAAAAATTTTAATGCCAACGATTACTTCGACAGAAAAGAAGTGAGACGACTAGACAGGTTTGCACAATATGCTTTGGTAGCTTCAGATGAAGCCATCTTAGATTCTGGTGTAGATCTCAATGTGGTCGATAAATATCGTGTCGGTGTCATTTGGGGTGCCGGAATTGGTGGATTAGAAACTTTCCAAAACGAAGTTATTGACTTTGCAAAAGGAGATGGCACACCACGTTTCAACCCTTTCTTTATTCCAAAAATGATTGCAGACATTGCTCCTGGAAACATTTCTATCAAGCATGGATTTATGGGTCCTAATTATGCAACAGTTTCTGCATGCGCCTCTTCTGCCAATGCTATGATAGACGCTCTCAACTATATAAGATTGGGGTATAGCGACATTATGGTTACCGGAGGAAGTGAAGCGGCGGTAACTCAGGCTGGTATGGGTGGATTTAATTCCATGCATGCGCTTTCCACAAGAAATGATGACCCACAAAAAGCATCAAGACCATTCGATGCTAATAGAGACGGTTTTGTTCTTGGTGAAGGTGGAGGCGCTCTTATTCTTGAAGAATACGAGCACGCTAAAGCTAGAGGAGCGAAAATTTATGCTGAAGTCATTGGAGGAGGAATGTCCTCTGATGCTTATCATATGACAGCTCCACATCCAGAAGGAATTGGTGTCATCGCTGTGATGAAAAATTGCTTAGAAAATTCTGGATTAAAACCTGAAGATGTAGATACTATAAATACACATGGTACTTCTACACCTCTTGGTGATGTGGCAGAATTGAAAGCGATTAAAAAAGTTTTTGGTGAACATGCTAAAAACATCAATATTAATTCTACGAAATCCATGACTGGTCACTTACTAGGCGCTGCAGGGGCAGTGGAAGCTATCGCTTCTATTCTTGCCATGCAGAATAGCTTGGTTCCACCAACAATCAATCATGAGACTGCAGATGAGAATATTGACTCAGAACTTAACCTGACATTGAACAAACCTCAAAAAAGAGAAATCAAAGTTGCCATGAGTAATACTTTTGGTTTCGGAGGACACAATGCCTGTGTAGCGTTCAAAAAGATGGAGGAGTAGTTTATTTATTTTGAATGAAATTTTTAAAACATATACTAAACGAATCCCGTTCTCGCAGAGACGGGATTTTTTTTCAAAAAATCCAGAAGGTTGTAAAAGTTAAGCCCGGTAACTTATCTATTTACAAGCAGGCTTTTACACACACTTCTTTGAAATCTAAAGACGAGGAAGGACAAATAATAAGCTATGAACGTCTGGAATTTCTCGGGGATTCAATCCTAGGCGCAGTGATTTCTACTTATCTTTTTGAAAACGCTCCTCATGGGGATGAAGGCTACCTTACTAAAATGCGTTCAAAAATTGTAAGTCGTAAACATCTTAACTTGTTGGGTGAAAGTTTTAATCTTACAGACTTGATCCTTTCGGAAATCCCAGCAGAAAGGCTTGGTAAGAACATCAATGGTAATCTATTTGAAGCACTTATAGGCGCTATTTATGTTGACAAAGGCTTTAAAGCTTGCGAAAACTTCATTTATAAAAAAGTAATTCAGGAAGATGTAGATCTAGCTAAACTGGAAAAACGCGTCGTCAGCTATAAAAGCCTGATGATCGAATGGTGCCAGAAAAATAAATTCCCGTTTGAATTTGTTATTGAAGATGATTTCGGAAAGGATGAAGAGAAGCATTTTGCTGTAAAATTATTCATCAACAATGAAATCTCCGGAAAAGCAAGGGAAACTTCCAAAAAACGTGCTGAAGAAAAAGCTTCACAAAGAGCTTATTTCACATTTCAAAATCACATTAATATCTAAAATACTTTCCACGAAAACGTTTTCTTGACGTTTAGTCCAGCATTAAGCAAGCTTAGAGTTGATGCATCTTGTTTTGTTTCATATATTTACAATTGGTTCTGTCGTAAATGAAGGCAATTTTTGTAAATTATGATCATGAAAAAAAAGAAATTCAGTTTATCTGATTTTGAAATTTGTGATTTTAAACTTATTGGCATTCATTCCCAACAAGAACCTCACAAATTGGCTTACCTTATAAATACCATTCTAAAAACAAATTTTAAAAGAATGGAACATGATCTGGATCTTAAAATAAACGGTCAGGTCGTAGGTTTTCCTGTTTTCGATTACTATAATGAGGAGTGGGACACCAAATCTCATTTAGTCTGTAATAAAGTAAGCATTGAGCAAGAATTTAAAGCAGCTGAAAATTTATTTGGTATCGACGATTTTATAAAAACAGAGTTCTTATTAAAAGACTACAAACGTGTAGATTACCTTTTAAAGATAGAGGACGAGCTTGATATTTTCAACCCTCAACTCGTCATAGATAAACTGATAAAACTGCACCAAATATCTATGATATATACTATAGATACTAGTGCATTAAAACACCCTGAACACTTAATTTTAGACTAATGAAAGCAACAAAGAAAACAAAAATAGTTTCCACACTAGGCCCTGCAACTAGCAAAAAAGAGGTCCTGAAAGATATGCTAGATGCAGGAGTAAATATTTTTAGAATCAACTTTTCACACGCCGATCACGAAGGTGTAAAAGAACGTGTAAAAATGATTCGCGATCTTAATGAAGAGTATGGCTACAACGCTGGTATTCTTGGTGATTTACAAGGTCCTAAACTACGTGTTGGGGTCATGAAAGATGAAGTGATCGTGGAACCAGGAGATGAAATTGTTTTTGCTACAGGAGAAGAGTTTGAAGGGACAAAAACACGTGTGTTCATGAACTACGATACTTTCCCACAAGATGTAAAAGCTGGTGAACGCATTTTACTTGATGATGGCAAACTGATTTTCGAAGTTATCAACACCGATCGTAAAAGTGAAGTCAAAACTAAAGTTATACAAGGTGGACCTCTAAAGTCCAGAAAAGGAGTTAATCTTCCAAATACCAATATCTCACTACCTGCATTGACAGAAAAAGATGTAGAGGATGCAATTTTTGCCTGTGAACTGCAAGTGGACTGGATCGCCTTATCTTTTGTAAGATTTGCAAGTGATCTAAAGCAACTTCAGAAAATAATTAAAAAACATAGTGCGCATAAAATTCCTATCATATCTAAAATTGAAAAACCTGAAGGGGTCAAAAATATAGATAAAATTATAGCTTATTGCGATGGAATAATGGTAGCCCGTGGAGATTTGGGTGTCGAGGTCCCTGCACACGAAGTTCCATTAATTCAAAAGCAACTGGTCCTAAAAGCAAAGCAAGCAAGAATCCCTGTCATTATCGCCACACAAATGATGGAAACAATGATTGATAGCCTAACGCCAACAAGGGCGGAGGTAAATGATGTTGCTAACTCTGTGATGGATGGCGCCGATGCTGTGATGCTATCTGGAGAAACTTCAGTGGGAAAATACCCCGTACAAGTTATCCAAAAAATGACTCAGATCTTGAAAAGTGTTGAAAATTCCCCACTTATCCGGGTTCCACATGAAGCTCCTCAAATTCAGACAAAGCGATATTTAACCAAATCGATTTGTTACCACGCTGCCTTAATGGCGAATGAAATTGACGCCAGTGCGATTTGTACATTAACCAATAGTGGTTATACAGCTTTTCAGATTTCGGCATGGAGACCAGCTTCGCATATTTTAGCTTTCACTTCCAACAAACGAATTTTAACTCAGTTGAGTTTACTATGGGGTGTACAGGCTTTTTTCTATGACAAATTCGATAGTACAGACGTCACAGTAGAAGACATCAACTCTATTGCAAAAGCTAAGAAATATGTTGAGAAAGGAGACTTTACCATCAACCTGGCAGCAATGCCAATTGAAGATAAGGGTATGGTGAACACATTAAGAGTTTCAGAGATTAATTAGTCTTAATAACATATTGGTAACAACCCTGAAAATGTTAAACTGTTTTATACAAGTTGATTTTTCAGGGTTTTTTATTCCTAAAAATTGAAGTGTTTCTAATATAAAAGACTCAACACGAGTATCTTTCTTAAGAAGTTTTTTGGCGAATGATGAATCATATCCTCTGCAAATTAAAAGAGCTCTTGTCACTGTTTTTGACTCAAGATGACAAACAACACTTGAAGAATTTCAATCATTTAGCTTTATGAACTCTTACCCGCCAATACGATCACAAATTCTCCTTTGGGTTTTTTCTCTTCGAAATGAGCTATGACCTCGGCTAAAGTTCCACGAATCGTTTCTTCGTAGAGTTTTGAAATCTCACGGGAAATTGAGACTTGACGATCTGCTCCAAAATGCTCAACCAACTGCTGTAATGTTTTAGGAATTTTATAAGGTGACTCATAAAAAATGATGGTCCTATCTTCTTCAGCCAATGCTTTCAATCGTTTTTGTCTGCCTTTTTTGGCTGGTAAAAAGCCTTCAAAGACAAACTTATCATTCGGTAAACCACTATTCACCAGAGCAGGGACAAAAGCCGTTGCCCCAGGCAGACATTCAATCTTGATGTCCTGAGCAACACAAGCCCTAACGAGCAAGAATCCAGGATCAGAAATGCCCGGTGTGCCCGCATCGGTTATAATCGCCATTTCCCGACCGTTTTTAATTTGCTTCACCACAGAATCTGTCATTCCATGTTCATTGTGCATGTGGTAGCTTTGCATAGGCGTTTCAATGCCATAATGTTTGAGCAAAATCCCGCTAACACGTGTATCTTCAGCAAGAATAACATCAGCAGATTTCAAAACCTCAACAGCTCTGTAAGTCATATCTGCAAGGTTGCCAATAGGGGTTGGTACCAAAATTAATTTTGACATACTTACTCAAATTTACGTTCTACAATCTCCATGAATCTGACTTCCGTTGCTTCTTTTCCAGTCCAGTGATTATAATCGGGTTTCACTTGGTTTTGAATAAAAGATTCAACTTCAGAAAAAGAAGACATAGTATTGAGTTGAGAAAGTACGCGGTTGTAATCGTCTGTACTCCCTCCAAATAAATGATTGGTAAAGGCAATTCTATCGTTAAGTCCTATTTTTATGCCTTTTTTTAGTTTATCATTGAGAGATCGCTTTTCGGAATGTCCAGAGTTTAGGTTGGATTGAATTTCTTCAGGATCTGGTGGCGGAGATTTTGATTCTTCTTTAGGTACTTCTGGATTTTTCTTTGGGTATTCTTGTTTTGCAGGATCGGGAGCTGACTGTTCTTCAGGTTTTGGTTCAAAATCGGGCAAATCGTCGAAATGAACTCCGTAATTATTGAAGTCATCTTCTGTTGGATAGGGTTTATTTGAAGCTGGCTTATCCTCTTCAGTCTCTGGATCTGGTGACTGTTTATTTTCTTCTGAGCTTTCCCCACCTTTTTTTGGCGGGTTTGTTTCAGAACTAAATTTTGAACTTCCAGTAAGTTTTTGGAATTCAGCTAAAAGCAAATCTACTTGTTCAGATTCTGCAGGCATTTGTGAAACAATGTCCTTTATTTTTTCCGTATTGGGTTCTGAAATAGGATCAGGATTGTAATCCATTCCATCAGGTGACTTGTAATGACCGCTTTCTTCGTCAATATCGCTAAATTGCTGTTCAAAAGCTTCTTTAAATTCAATTTTAGAAACTTCAGACTTCAGACCACCAAAATGTAATTCAGCAAAAGCCAAAATGCTCAACTTCTCATAGAGAATACCAGTTTCTTTTTTCAACTTATGAATGTCTGCTCTATTCTTTAATTTTAGAATTCGCTCTGCCAGACTTATCAGCTCATCCTCTAAAACTCTCTTCATAACATTTGTGATTTTCTTTTTTAAAGGCCCTATATTTTTTGCTAATTTTAGCCTTGATTATTTGTAGTGAAAACTATTTATTAACGCCCTAAATTACAAAATGTTTCTCGAAAACACTGTTAATCATAAAGAGCAATTTGGCTGGATCGAAGTGATCTGCGGAAGTATGTTTTCTGGAAAAACGGAAGAATTGATCCGAAGGCTCAAACGCGCCAAATTTGCAAAACAAAAAGTAGAAATCTTTAAACCTCAAATAGATAGAAGATACCACGATGAAGAAGTGGTTTCTCACGACGAAAATTCCATTCGCTCCACACCGGTTCCTGCAGCTGCCAACATCAGGCTGCTTGCAGACAGTTGCGATGTGGTAGGTATTGATGAAGCTCAATTTTTTGACGATGAAATCATTTCGGTTTGCAATGACTTGGCCAACAGAGGCGTGAGGGTGATTGTTGCCGGATTGGATATGGATTTTAAAGGAAATCCCTTTGGGCCTATGCCCAATTTGATGGCTACTGCAGAATATGTGACAAAAGTCCATGCCGTTTGTACTCGAACTGGGAATCTAGCGCAGTACAGTTTCAGAAAATCCACCAAAGAGGACCTGGTTTTATTGGGTGAAACCGATGAGTACGAACCATTGAGCAGAGCAGCTTACTTCAAAGCTATGCTGAAGGAGAAAATAAAGCATATCGACGTTAAAGATCCTGAAGAATTGACCCAACAAAAAAAAGCTGAATAATGTCCAAAGTTCTAGAAACCCGTCTGGAAATTGACCTCAAGGCTTTGGAATACAATTTCAATTTGCTGAAAAGCAATCTGAGTCCGAATACCAAAATGATGGGAGTTGTGAAAGCTTTCGCTTATGGAACAGATTCTATTATCATCGGAAAACATTTGGTTAAGCTGGGAGCAGAACATTTGGCAGTTGCCTACATTGAGGAAGGTGTTCGATTAAGAGAAGCTGGTGTTCAGGTGCCTATTTTGGTATTCTACCCTCAACTCGAGAAAATTCACAATTTAATCGATTATCAACTTACGCCAAGTGTTTATACCCATCGCTTTTTGGAAGGACTATGCAAAGAATTACCTCATCATGAAGTAAATGAGATCGGAATTCATTTGAAAATCAACACAGGATTGAATCGGCTAGGATTTGAGTTAACTGAATTGGATTCAATCTTGAAGCATTTAGAGTTAGAGCCTAAAATTAAAGTTGCTGGAGTTTTTTCACACCTGGCGGCTTCAGGAAATAAAAATGAAGTTGAATTTACCAAAGCTCAGATTGCTAAATTTACGGAAGCAAAAACCTTTTTTGAATCTCATTTAGATTATGATTTCCTTTGTCACATTTGTAATTCTAGTGGGATTCTGAATTTTCCCGAAGCTGAATTTGACATGGTACGTGCCGGAATCGCTTTATACGGTTATGGAAATAATCCGACTGAACACAAACTATTAAAAGCGGTAGCCAGCTTGAAAACTGTGATCGCCCAATTAAGAACCATCCAGAAAGGTGATAGCGTGGGTTACGAACGTAAATTCAAAGCTGAACACACCACCAAAATCGCTACACTGCCTCTTGGCTACGCCGATGGAATTTCCAGAATTTTTGGAAATGGCAAAGCCCAAATTCTGGTCAATGGGAAAAAAGCACCGATTATAGGCAACGTTTGTATGGATACCTTGATGGTAGACGTGACAGGCATCGATTGTGAAGAAGGTGATGAAGTGGAGGTTTTTGGAAAAAATAACACAGTAATTGACTTTGACATTGAGCAACAAACTATTCCCTACGAAGTGATTACCAGAATTTCTCAACGAGTGACGAGGGTGCTGGTTTAAAATTTCAAATCTATTATTACAGATTTTCTTCTCTTATATGCTAATGGCTTATATAGCACATCAAATTATTACGTCTGTCTAAAGTATTCTAACAATGATATCGACATGCTGCAATATATAATTTATCATTTTCATATTTGTATACCAGTCGATGTTCTGAAGTGATACGTCTGGACCAATAACCGTGTAAGACTCCTTTTAAAGCTTCTGGCTTTCCAATTCCATCAAAAGAAGTTCGCATGCAACTTTTGATAAGTTCATTTATGCGTTTAGCTATTTTCTTGTCAACTTTTTGCCAGTACAAATAATCCTCACATGATTTAGTCGACCAAGTAATACTCATTACTCAATTAGTTCTTCTTGAGTACCCTTACCTTCTTCAAGTTCCTTAATAGAATCGAGTAAAATATCTCTGTTCTTCCCAGTCAGCAAATAGGTTGTTTCTTTAAGAGAATTATATTCGTCTAAAGAAATCAAAACTAAATCCTTTCCGTTTTTTCTTTTGATAACGACATCACTCACGTCATCAATGACTTTGTCAAACCAATGCTTAAGGTTTGATCTAAAGTTTGTGTAATTTACTATTTCCATAGAATAAATATAAACAAAAGTACTTATACCTGTACTTTCAATTTCATAATGGAGGTTATTCAAATTCGAAACATGTTTCATCTTCATAAACCTTCTCTTACTTCAAGCATATCGTTTAACTTTGTAGTGAGATCAATTTATGGAAACCACAGAACTAGATATACAAGTCAAAACCCTTCCGGAACAACCTGGAGTCTATCAATATTACGACAAAGACGACAGGATTTTATACGTTGGTAAGGCCAAAAATTTAAAGAAAAGGGTTTCCTCGTACTTCAACAGAGAGCACGACAGTCATCGCATTGGAGTAATGGTCAAGAAAATCAAAAACATCAAGCACATCGTTGTGGATTCTGAGATGGATGCCTTGTTGCTGGAAAATAACCTCATTAAAAAACTGCAGCCTCGCTTCAACATTATGTTGAGGGATGACAAGACGTATCCTTGGCTTTGCATTAAGAACGAACGGTTCCCCAGGGTTTTTCTTACCCGCCAAGTCATAAAAGACGGGAGTGAATATTATGGACCTTATCCAAGTATACGTACCGTAAAAACGCTTATGGGCTTAATAAAGGGTCTTTATCAACTCAGAACCTGCAATTACGATTTATCGAAAACTAAAATTGAACAAGGTAAATATAAAGTTTGCCTGGAATACCACCTTGGCAATTGCAAAGGGCCTTGCGAAGATCTTCAGGACCAAGAAGAATATCTTAAACAAATTGAAGCGATCCGGAACATCGTAAAAGGAAACTTGAAGGATTCTCTAAAAGACTTCAGAGACCAAATGAACAATTTGGCTGAAGAAATGAGATTTGAGGAAGCTGAAAAAGTAAAACGTAAAATCACTACTCTGGAAAAGTATCAGTCTAAATCTACAGTAGTCAATCCAAAAATAAGCAATGTAGATGTCTTTTCTGTCGTGAGTGATGAAGGTTATGGATATGTCAATTTTATGCAATTATCACATGGTGCCATCATACGTTCGCACACCATCGAAATGAAAAAGAAACTGGATGAAAGCGATTCGGAGTTATTAGAACTGGGGATCACAGAAATAAGACAACGCTTTGAGTCGAAATCTCCAGAGATTTATGTGCCTTTTGCAGTGGAAGCTGGAGAAAACGTGAGAGTTACCGTTCCAAAACTCGGAGATAAAAAAGCCATTGTGGACCTTTCTACACGAAACGCTAAATATTTCCGCATGGAGCGCTTCAAGCAAATGAAAATTGTAGATCCTGACCGGCATACCAATCGTCTCATGGCACAAATGAAAGAAGACTTGCGACTGAATGAAGAGCCTAGACATATTGAATGTTTTGACAATTCTAATATACAGGGCTCCAACCCGGTTGCGGCATGTGTGGTTTTCAAAAACGGTAAACCCAGTAAGAAAGACTATAGAAAATTCAATATCAAAACTGTGGAAGGTCCCGATGATTTTGCCTCCATGGAAGAAGTCGTTTATAGACGCTACAGACGTTTGCTGGAAGAAGATGAACCCTTACCGCAACTCGTCATTGTAGACGGGGGAAAAGGACAATTGTCCTCTGGCGTTACAGCTTTGGAACGCCTTGGCTTAAGAAGTAAGGTGCCAATTATTGGCATTGCCAAAAGGTTGGAAGAACTGTTTTATCCAGGCGATCAGTACCCTTTGTATCTTGATAAAAAGACAGAAACTTTGAAGATCATTCAACAGTTGAGAAACGAAGCTCACAGGTTTGGCATCACATTTCACAGAAATAAAAGGAGTAAAAGTGCAATTGGTACAGAACTGGAACAAATTGCAGGAATTGGAGAAAAAACCTCTATAGAATTGCTTCAGCATTTCAGATCTATAACAAAAGTAAAAAAAGCGAGTTTAAAAGAACTAGAAGATGTTATTGGAATCTCCAAAGCTAACCTTGTTTATAAATTTTACCACAACGATCAAAATGAAACTTAACTTTTTACTACTGCTTTTCCCTGTATTCGTTTGGAGTCAAAATTTGGATCTAAACAGACTTGACAGTCTTCAAAAATCTGGGAAAGATATCAAAGTGGGTTTGGTGTTAAGTGGTGGTGGTGCAAAGGGACTCGCTCATATAGGGGTATTAAAAATCATTGAGGAAGCAGGTATTAAGATTGATTATATTGGCGGAACAAGTATGGGTGCTATTGTTGGGGGTCTTTATGCATCAGGATACACTACGCAGCAGTTGGACTCAATTTTTAAAGAGACTGAATTTAGCGCTTTAATTCAGGATAATTTACCTCGAAAATCTAAAAGTTTTAATGAAAGAAATGACTCAGAACGTTATGTACTCAAACTTCCTTTTGACGATTTCAAAATTAATTTACCGTCAGGATTGTCCAAAGGGCAAAATATTTATAACCTCTATGCTCAGCTTTTATCTCACGTAAAACGAGACGATTTTTCTCAGCTTCCTATTCCCTTTTTATGCGTAGCCACCAATGTAGAGACTGGAGAACAAGTCGTCATGGAACAAGGTGATCTTGCAACTTCACTCTCTGCCAGTGGTGCTATTCCAACATTGTTTAGTCCTGTTTATATCGATGGCTCGATGCTAACAGACGGTGGTGTACTCAACAATTTCCCTGTGGAGGAAGTTCGAGCTAAAGGGATGGATATCATTATAGGAGTAGATGTCCAGGACGATTTAAGAAAAAGAGAGAATTTAAAAAGTGGATTTGAGATTTTGGCTCAGGTAAATAATTTCAGAACGATTAGAGCCGCTGAAGAAAAAAGCCTGAAAACTGATATATATATCAAACCGGATATCAAAAAATTTACTGTGCTATCTTTTGATGAGGGTGAAAAAATAATTGAGAATGGAGAAATCGCAGCAACAGAAAAGTTTGAGTCCCTCAAAAATGTCGCTAAAGCACAAAACAGAAAAACTTACCGTCCCTCCATAAACGTAAAGGATAGTATTTCTATTGGCAATATTGACATCATAGGTAATGAAACGTTTCCAAGAAATTATATACGGGGGAAACTAAAAATTGAGTCTTTTCAAGAAACTAGTTTCAAGGAATTGAATGCAGGTCTCAACAATTTGTCCGCTACAGGAAGCTTCGAAAAAATTAATTATTCACTCACCGAGAATAATGGCTACAAAGACCTAACTTTAAAAATATACGAGAGTAATCAGAATACTCAATTGAAATTTGGTGTTCATTATGATCAGCTTTACAAGACAAGTTTTTTGGCTAATCTGACGCAGAAGAGCTTATTTTTCACCAACGATGTTGCTTCCCTGGATTTGATTATTGGGGATAATCTTAGATATAATTTTAACTACTATATAGATAAAGGCCGTTACTGGAGTATTGGAGTCTCCTCAAGATTCAATCAATTTGAAGATGATGTCAATTTTGAATTTATACAACAGAATGTAGGTTCTCAGAATCCTCTGAATTTGAATCAGGTGAGATTAAAAAATGATGACTTTACCAATCAGATTTTTGCTGAAACCTTTCTTACCAAGGATTTTAAATTTGGAATAGGCGCTGAATATAAGTTCCTGGAGGCCAAGACTGAAACATTTATAGAAGACCCTATAATGAACGGAGCAGAAACCATTATTGAAAAAAATAACCTGTTCAGCACCTATGGATATGTAAAAGTAGATACTATGGATGATAAGTTTTATCCTCGCTCTGGCCATTTCTTTTCTGGACAGTTAAACATCTATTTCCCGCTTTTTGACGATTATTCTGAATTTGCCATTGCCAAAGGAGAAGCTGCTTATGCCCACCCAATTTCTAACAGGCTATCTGCTTTTATCAGCTCAGAATTGGGATTTAGAACAGGAAATGAAGATCTGGCTGGGCTTAATTTTTTCTTAGGAGGGTATGGAAATCAAACTATCAATAATTTTTCCCATTTCTTGGGTTACGATTTTTTTACGCTTTCAGCAAACTCCTACATTAAAGGAGTATTACAACTCGATTATAATTTCTACAAAAAAAACCACCTCATTTTTACCGCCAATTATGCCAACGTTGAAGACGATTTACTCTCCAATGGAAACTGGCTCAGCACACCCGATTTTTCTGGCTACGGAGTTGGCTTAGGTTCGCAAACTATCCTTGGGCCTATTGATCTAAAGTATTCTTATTCACCAGAAACCAATGAAAGCATTTGGTTTATAAGTATTGGCTATTGGTTTTAATGTGAGTTTTAAAATTCAACTTGCTATAACAATTGTTTAGATAATTATTCTAAGTTTTTCAGTTTACATCTATTTTCACGATATTTGATTAAATCGTAAAAATTATGCCTTTCTACCACAAACTTGGTAAGATTCCACATAAAAGACACACCATCTTTAAAAAACCCGACGGTTCTCTTTATCGTGAGCAGCTGTTTGGAACCATTGGGTTTGACGGTATGTCGACCAATAGTTATCACGAACATCATCCCACCCAGGTCAAAGAAATTCTTGGACATAAAGATGTTACCCCAGAAATTGCAGTGAATACAAATCTAAAATCCTACAAATTTCATGGATTCAAAACCATACCTCAACCCGATTATCTAGACAGTAGAACAACCGTTTTGCATAACTCAGATGTAAGCATCATTCTGGCCGCACCGACGGAGTCGTCCAAAGATTACTTCTACAAAAATGCGGATGCAGATGAATTGCTTTTTATCCACAAAGGGAAAGGGAAATTGAGAACGCATCTGGGTAATCTGGATTTTGAATACGGAGACTATTTGCTCATCCCGAGAGGAGTTATCTATAAAATTGATTTTGAAACTGAAGATAATCGCTTGTTTATAGTTGAGTCTCGAAGACCTATCTACACACCAAAGCGCTACAGAAATCATTTTGGACAATTGCTAGAGCATGCCCCTTATTGTGAACGGGATTTGAGGCAACCTTATGAGCTGGAAACCAATGATGAAAAGGGTGACTTTTTAATCAAAGTGAAAAAAGAGAATCAGTTGTTTGATATGGTGTATGCCACACATCCCTTTGATGTGGTGGGTTATGACGGCTACAACTACCCGTACGCGTTCTCCATCCATGATTTTGAACCAATTACTGGTAGAATTCACCAGCCACCTCCTGTGCATCAAACTTTTGAGACCGATGCTTTTGTGGTATGTTCGTTCTGTCCGAGATTATTTGATTATCATCCGGAAAGCATTCCTGCGCCCTACAATCATAGCAATATAGATAGTGACGAGGTGTTATATTATGTCGACGGTGATTTTATGAGCAGAAATGATATTGAAGCAGGACATATTTCCTTGCATCCGGCAGGGATTCCTCACGGACCTCATCCTGGTGCAGTAGAACGAAGTATTGGTCAAACGAAAACGGAAGAACTTGCGGTTATGGTCGATACCTTCAAGCCTTTGAAAATAACAGAGGAAGGTATGGCCATTGCTGATGATAGCTATCATAAATCCTGGCTAGAGGACAACCACTAGCGAGTAAGCCCGCGTTAGGGATTGTCGTGGAAAGCTTTCTTCATCTAGTGATGGAAGTCTTGCTGGACTTGGCGACTATAAGAAGCCAAAGGACAGCAGTAGATTTGCAAAACTAGATGAAGAAACTTGTAACAAAAGCCCGACCCCCAACGCCGATAGTTATCGGGATTGGGGGTAACACCCAGAAAAATAAATATTGAATTAAAAACAAAAACACTATGAGTACAGATACCACCAGCCAAAAACTAAAAAAAGTAAATGCAGATGCAGAGGATTTTCTGCCGATTTTAGGAACTGATTTTGTTGAGCTTTATGTCGGAAATGCCAAACAAGCTGCTTATTATTATCAGACCGCCTGGGGGTTTCAACCCATCGCCTACTCAGGCTTGGAAACTGGCAAAAAAGACACCACGTCTTATGTATTGCAACAAGGAAAAATACGCTTGGTACTCACTAGCCCACTGAGCCAGGGCGGTGACCTGAACCGGCATATCAGCGAGCATGGTGATGGAGTAAAATTTGTCTCGCTTTGGGTGGATGATGCGACCAAAAGTTTTGAAGAAACCGTAAAACGCGGTGCCAAACCTTATGCTGAACCTTACACGATTGAAGATGATAACGGTAAAGCTGTGATTTCTGGAATTCATACTTACGGCGAAACCATTCACTTATTTATTGAGCGAAAAGATTACGCCGGACCCTTTTTGCCGGGTTACAAAGCTATATCGAAACCCTACAAAACTGAAGATGTTGGACTAAAATACATCGACCATATGGTAGGAAATGTAGGCTGGAATGAAATGAACAAATGGGTAGATTTCTACGCTGATGTCATGGGTTTTGCGCAACTGCTTTCGTTTGATGATAAAGATATTTCTACGGAATATACAGCGCTCATGAGTAAAGTGATGAGCAACGGAAATGGCCGCATTAAATTTCCTATCAACGAACCAGCTGAAGGGAAAAAGAAATCTCAGATTGAAGAATACATCGATTTTTACAATGGCGCGGGAGTTCAACACATTGCTGTAGCTACAGATAATATTATTGAAACCGTTAGTGAATTGCAACGCAGAGGTGTTGAATTTCTGAATATCCCTGAAACCTATTACGATACCGTTCTGGATCGTGTTGGAGAAATCGATGAAGATTTGGCTCCTCTTAAAGAGCTTGGTATCCTCATAGACAGCGATGATGAAGGCTATTTGCTTCAAATTTTTACTAAACCTGTTCTGGACAGACCTACCATGTTTTTTGAGATTATACAAAGAAAAGGAGCGCAATCTTTTGGAAAGGGCAACTTCAAAGCGCTTTTTGAAGCCATTGAACGAGAGCAAACTTTAAGAGGAACACTTTAAAAATAGTTTTGAACTTACAATCACAAAGAACTTTAGTCGTGCGCTAAAACTGTTATATTTTGGTAAAACTTTTATTATAAAGTCCTCATAAAATAAAGGCATGTTAATTGATAATATTGACATTTGAACAAACATTGTGCATTCATGAAACTTATCCTCAGCCTTTTATTTTGCTTTTTAACCTTTACAGGGTTTACTCAATCTGCATTTGAAGAAGGGGAACTGCTCAATTTCAGAATCAAATACGGCTGGTTCAATACCAGCAAGGCAAGCCTTGAAATCAAAAAAGCTAAACTAGATAATGAAGATGTCTTTCATATCATTGGTAATGGGAAAAGCGTAGGCTTGTTGGACTTATTCTTCAAAGTGAGGGATCGTTATGAGACGTATGTCACAACCCAGGAAGGTGAACCACTAAAATTCAAAAGAGATATTAATGAGGGGGGATACAAGAAACACAAAGAATTGTTTTTCAACCACAAGAACAACCGAGTAAAAGTCGTTGACTTCAAGCACAGTACTACAAATTCTTTTGACATAAAACCTAAAACACAAGATATGCTTTCTGCGTTTTATAAACTCAGAAACACCATAGACACAGATGATCTGAAAATCGGTCAAGAATTTTACATTAATATGTTCTTTGATGATGAGAACTATGATTTTAAAACAAAATTTTTAGGTTATGAAACTCTGGAAACTAAATTTGGGTATGTTGCTTGTCTGAAATTTAGACCTTACGTTATGGCAGACCGTGTTTTCGAAGAAAGTGAAAGCCTTACCTTTTGGATAACGGCAGATCAAAATAAAATACCTATAAAGATTGAGGCAGAACTGGCCGTCGGTTCTCTTGTAGCTGAGCTGGATGAGTTCAAAGGACTAAAGCATCCTTTTAGAACCGTTAGGGATTGATGCAATCTATAATATATGGATAATTAGTTTTTATGGTATCTCCTTCGAAAGCACAATCACATTGGTTCGTATTATACACCAAACCAAGGTCCGAAAAAAAACTTGCGGAGCAGCTTCTCGATGATGGTATTCAGGCTTACTGCCCTTCTCAGGTTGAAATTAAACAGTGGAGTGATCGAAAAAAGAAAGTAGAGACTCCCCTATTACCTTCGATGATCTTGGTTAATATCAAAGACGAGGAAAGAGATAGGGTTTTTAATAGAAAACATGCCGTTCGGTATCTGTATTGGCTTGGCAAACCCGCCAGAGTTACTTCTGAAGAAGTGGAAAGCCTCAGATCTATGATAGAAGATAGCCAATTTGAGAGTCGAGGCCTGCAAAAATTGAAACCTGGAGAGAAGCTGGATATGACAGCTTTAGGTTTTGAACACGTCCAAGGCACGGTCAAGTTTGTGAACGCTCAGGAATGCTGGATTGTTTTAGAAAATTTAGGCTATGTAGTTAAGTTCAGGAAAAGTTAAAATTTTAAGTTGAGACCAAATTGGTATGTCAGGGCTTCCGCATTATAGATATTACTAAATTGATTTAGCCGATCTACATTCACGAAGAGATTGATTTTCCACACATCCAGAGCTAATCCAGCTCCGTAATTTGGCTTGTTGAATTGATCCAAACCTAAACTTACTTTAGCATAAACTGTTTTCCAAAAACTTCTTTCATACATCCCTGTGATGCTGTAAAAAAAATTACCAGCATTTACCATGCTAAACCCATGCAAACTCAAAGTTTGATTACCAGCGCGCTTTCCGCGTGAGTTGACTCTGCACTCGCACCAACTGCCTTCACCACCAAAATTGTAGCTCAGGCCTGCATTTAGTTTAGTAGGTTGAACGTAAGTATATGGATCTGCTGTAGTTTCAGTTGGAAGATCTTGTTCAATGTCATCTCCAAGATTCTGATAATAGGAGATAAGGTCGTCACCAGCTGCAAAATTTGGAAATTGTATCCCTAAGCCTTCGTACTCAAAAAAACCTCGAGACACATCTCTCCTTGTGTTTTTATTGAATCTGATAAAACCCAAATCCAGAATACTTCCTGTGAATTCCCATCGGTCATCGAAAAAATAAGATAAACCAAAGTCCAATCCTAAACCGAAATTAGACCCGATAAGAATGTTTCCTGTTGACAATTGATCTGCATCTTCAAGGCCCGTACTATCAAACCTTAAATTCAGGTTACTAATGCTTTGTTCGAGCAGAATTCCACTTCCTGATTCCCTGGAATTAAACTGTCCAGAATTTCTTACAGATCTTATGTTGACACTGGACGAATAAAGCTTTACTCTAGCACCAAGGTGTAAATCTTCATTGACTTGCTCATTGATGCCAAAGTGAAAAACACTTTGCACATTGGCTCTAAAATTGATCTGTCCAATATCATAACTCCTATTCTGTCCTGCATTTCCAAAATAAGCCAGTTCAATGAGGTCTTTGGGAAAATTGGAAACTCCATCACTTTCCTGATAAACTCCTGCCGTGAAGTAACGATCTCCATTGCTCCAGCCTACATTAATAAGATCAAGCTTTTGATTGAACGCCACAAAATCCTTGGGTGAAATCCTATTGATTGCCAGAGCAACATTCGCATTGAAATCATTGTTATTAAAAAAATTATCTACATTCAGAATCGTATTTCCGGCAGAGGCATAAATATTAGACAGCCCTGGAACCCCAACATGAAAATCTGTTTTTTCGTAAGCAGCCCCAGGATTTAGCATTAAGGATTGTGGATTGTGAGTTTGGTTGTAAAGCAAATGCTTATTTTGACTCCATAGAGAATTTGAAAGAACCCATAGAGCAATAACAAAAATATACCTCATTCTCCTGAAAATAAATAGCCTCCTTCCACAATACATTCTAGCTGCATAGTTCCAGAATTGTTCGCAGTTGAGGGTTGTGTTACAAAAAACTCGGCTCTCACGCTTGAGGTAATAATTTCTATTTCTTCGGTGTTGAGATCGACAGAAAACTCTTTAAGAGTTGGATTCCCTGTTGATCCTGCTGGAATTGGCTCTGTCACTCTAAACGTTTCTAAGTCATTATTGTCAAAGAAAATAAAATCTAGATTTTGTGTTTGGTCAATACTGTTTTCTGCTAAAACTGTAAACCTTAGTCTCTCCAAATAATCAGCATTGAACTCTTCGTTCAAAAAATCTACATCAATAAAATCTCTGAGTTTATTTTGACCAGTATTAGAATCATTTCCAGTGTTAATTAATTCCGCTGGATACTGAGTTTGAAAGACATTGGTTACAAAAGAAGGTCTGGCTTCAAACTCATCTGTATCTAAAGGTCTATCATCCGTACAGCTTAAAAAAAATAAACAAATTATAACGAGATACTTCATAGTATTTAAACAAATCAAATTAGGGCTACCCTAGGTGGCAATTGACAAACGACGGCGAATAAACAAAAATTGTAGCAATACAGATATAAAATAATCGCTTTTTCACAAATCGCTTTAACAATGGTTTGATTAATTTACGAAATATATCCTATTACGGTTCAATACATTAAACACTTTTTTGGGCGTCCCCCCTGCCTAAAACTGGCAGAGGTCGGGCTGTTTGCTACAAGTCAGTTCAGAAAAGCCAAAAAAATATAGGCTTAGCAAGAGCTTCCGTTGGTCGCTTTGCCAGGCCTCATTTTTTAAAAAGCTTTACTTCCTGAGCTTTTCTCTTCTATCCCTCACGCCTAACTTATTAGCATAATGTTGAACTTTAGCCTGACTAAAAGAGACCACTTGTATAACACCTCTGTTCCCATTTTAGTGTATAGGAAGCTAGCTTTTCCAGTAATTCTTCTCCCTAAAATCAAATGTAAGCTGATCGATATCATTAAAATTTAATCGTCTCTTATGATAAAAATGAACATTAAAAAGGACCTTTGCACTTTATACGTTTTATGTCGTAATTTTCAAAAATTCAATATTAATGAACAAAGGTATTTACATAGCTACTAGCGAACCCAATAGTGGAAAGTCTATTGTGGCTTTGGGTTTGATGAGAATGTTGCTCACTAAAACTGCTAAAGTTGGCTATTTCAGACCCATTATAGATAACAATACAGAAGGGAATAAAGACAATCATATTAATACCATTTTGTCACATTTCAATTTAAAAATTCAACACGACGAAGCTTATGCCCTTACGCGTTCAGAATTTATAAGCAAGCGAAATGCCAATAAAGACGGTGAAATACTGGACATTATTATTGAAAAGTATAAAGCCTTAGAAGATCGAAATGATTTTATGCTCGTTGAGGGCACTGACTTTTCTGGGGAAGGCACTGCGATTGAATTGGATGCCAATATATTAATCGCTCAAAACTTAGGCTTACCTACCATAATTGTTTCCAGCGGTATTGGTAAAAGTTTAGATGAGTTTATCAACGGATTAAATTTAGCTTACGATTCCTTTGATGAAAAAGGAGTGAAAGTTTCTGCCGTCATTGCCAATAAAGTTCAAAAAGAAAATATAGAAAAAATCATTAATGGCGTTGAAAAAAAACTACCCAAGAACGTGGTTGTCAATGCTATTCCATTAATTCCGAATTTAAAAAATCCAACACTTAGAGAAATTGTAAAATCTGTGGATGCCAAAGTTTTGTTTGGCGAGGAATTTTTAAACAATCAAAGCAACAGTTTTACTGTTGGTGCCATGCAATTGAGGAATTACTTAACTCATCTGGAAGAAGATTGTCTAGTCATTACTCCAGGAGATCGGGCAGATATCATTCTGGGTGCCCTTCAAGCCAACATTTCCAGCAAATACCCAAAAATTTCAGGAATTGTTCTTTCTGGAGGATTAATCCCCGAAGAGCCTATCATAAAGCTCATCGAAGGTTTACAGTCCATCATCCCAATTCTTTCAGTTGAGGAAAACACCTTTGAAGTTGCCAATAAAATTGGAGACATGAGATCTCATATGTACGCCGATAATGAAGCGAAGATCCTTTTATCCTTAAATACTTTTGATGAATACTGCGATGTTGATAGACTTTCAGATAAACTCGTCACCTTCAAACATAAGGGAATGACCCCAAGAATGTTTCAGTATAATTTATTGAAACGCGCTAAAACTCAGCGTAAACACATCGTACTTCCTGAAGGTAGCGATGATAGGATAATTACAGCTGCTTCACGATTAGCCATGATGGATTTTGTAGACTTAACCCTTTTGGGACATAAAGATAAAATCGAAGAAGCTGCTGCAAGATTGAGTATTAAACTGGATTTTGATGCGATCAATATCATCAATCCTTTAAACTCAGACCATATTCAGGATTTTGCCGGAACTCTTTATGAGGAGAGAAAGCATAAAGGGATGACCATAGACATCGCTGAAGATTTGATACGAGATGTCTCCTATTTTGGAACCATGATGGTTTATAAAGGTCTGGCTGACGGCATGGTTTCTGGAGCAGCACATACCACACAACACACTATAAAACCTGCTCTACAGTTCATAAAGATGAAACCTGATGTTTCTGTAGTATCCTCAGTATTTTTTATGTGTTTGGAAAACAGGGTTTCTGTGTTTGGCGATTGTGCCATCAATCCTAACCCCAATGCCGAGCAATTGGCAGAAATCGCCATATCATCGGCAGAATCTAGCAAAGCCTTTGGAATAGAACCAAGAATTGCTATGCTATCTTACTCCTCTGGTGCTTCTGGAAAAGGAGCTGATGTGGATAAAGTGAGAGCAGCCACAGAAATTGTAAAACAAAAACGACCTGACTTAAATATTGAAGGTCCCATTCAGTATGATGCCGCTGTAGATCTGGCCATTGGACAAAGTAAACTACCTGATTCCAAAGTCGCCGGGCAAGCTACAGTTTTGATTTTTCCAGATTTAAATACAGGAAATAACACTTATAAAGCCGTGCAACGGGAAACCGGAGCAATTGCCATTGGCCCCATGTTACAAGGGCTTAACAAACCCGTTAACGATTTGAGTCGAGGATGTACAATTGACGATATTTTTAACACCGTTATCATCACCGCTATACAAGCACAAGGTCTTTAATTATGAAATGAGCATAAACTTTTTTGAACATGCTATGGCAACATGATCAAAATAAGTTGATGTGAATTCCTGAAAGTGTAGAGGTTTTAGTTTTCTACATTTTCAGAAAACAACAAAATTTTAAACAGATGAAAATTTTAGTCATCAATTCCGGAAGTTCTACCATAAAGTATCAATTGATAGAAATGCCAAACCAGGCTGTTATTGCTAAAGGTCTGATTGAACGCATTGGCTCCAAAGAAGCCAAAATCACCTATCAAAAAGGTGATTTCAAAACGCATAAGGTTTTGGATATTCCAGACCATCAAACAGGCTTGGCCCAAATCAATCAGCTTTTAATGGATGATCAAATTGGTGTGATTGCCAATAAAGACGATATTGAAGTTGTTGGCCACAGAGTAGTACACGGTGGAAAATCGTTTTCTAAAACTGCAAAGGTGACCCAAAATGTAAAGGAAGCAATAAAAAGCTTATCAGCTTTAGCTCCACTACACAATCCACATAATTTAAAAGGCATTGAAGTTGCCGAAAACGTCTTTACCAAAGCCCAGCAAGTAGTTGTTTTTGATACGGCATTTTTTCAGTCTATGCCTCAAAAAGCTTATCAATATGCCATCCCTAAACATTTAATGGAAGAACATGACATCCGAGCTTATGGTTTTCATGGGACCAGCCATAAATATGTTTCTGAAAAAGCCAAAACCTTTTTGGAAGCCAAAAATGGTTCTGCTTCCAAGTTGATCACGATACATTTAGGAAACGGTTGCAGCATAACAGCTCTAAAAGACGGACTCGCTATAGACCATTCCTTAGGTTTTGGACCAGCAAACGGGCTCATTATGGGAACTCGTGCCGGAGACATCGACCAGTCGGTTATTTTTTACCTCATCAATCAGTTAGGCTATTCTGCAGATGAAGTCAATGAACTGTTGCTTAAAGAAAGTGGCATGTTGGGCTTAACCGGTCATAATGATATGCGGGATATTCAGAAAAAAGCTGAAGAAGGAGATAAAAATTGTCAATTGGCTTTAGACATGAACGCTTACCGCATCAAAAAGTACATTGGAGCTTATGCTGCAGCACTCAACGGTCTCGACGCGATTGTCTTTACAGCTGGAATCGGCGAAAATAGCGCCTTGCTTCGTGAACTTGTTTGTAAAGACATGGATGTTTTGGGCTTGGAGTTAGACACTACTAAAAATGGAAAACATAGTGCTGAAATTAATGAAATAAGTACCGCCCACTCCAAAGCCAAAATTCTTGTCATTCCTACCAATGAAGAGCTGGAAATTGCAAAACAGGCTTTTGAAATTACGTCCAAGTAAAATTTAGAATCGATAGGTTTCGCTGACTGTCTTTTAATTTAAATCATTGAGATACCAATTTCATCACTCAATCGACATGATTATTTATTGATATGAAATCAAATTTAAAAGGCGGAGTTTTCTAATGACTTGAAGTTTTAGGATGTAAGCTCGATAAAACCTAATTCTGATAATTCCATCCAGTTAGAAAACTTCCAAGTGCAAAATCGAGAAAGACGAGGATGATGAAGATTTGAAGATATAGTGATTCAATTTTTCTCTTGGGCTTCCTGAAAGGATTTCAATAACCTCTAGAATACGCTTCATTTTCAAGCAGATATTCCTTTTGGGTTCCATCTCCAGTCCCAAATTTTGTTTCTAAGGTTTCTCTTGCAAATAATTTTTGTTTAAACACGACTAAATGCAAATGAGGGCCAGAACTCCATCCCACGTTTCCGCTAAAGCCAATATGTTGCCCCTTGGAAATCTCATCGCCAACCTCAACTACAGAACCGTTTTGTTTAATATGGGTGTATTCTGCAAATGTGCCGTCTGGGTGATATATAATTATTTTGTTGTTGTATTTTTTACATTCTTCTTGTGCGCAGTTTTTACTATTTTTCTCAACGACTTCAGTAACAATACCTTCTCTTATTGCCATAATTTTGGTTCCAATAGGCATGATTATATCCAGAGCATTTTGATTTTGATGAGAAAATGTACCATTGTAACCCTGATATACTCTAAATTCATTTGAAGTTTTGAAAGGTAAATTATAACTATAATCTTCATCATATTCGTCTTTATGATGGTTACCATAACTCCTCAAATATCTATAATTAAAATTATAAGCTAACCTTGTATTAGATATTGTAATTTTTGTTAGTTGTTGTCTTTTACTTCTTGGATCTATCACGTAAACCTGACGATTTCCACCATCAACTTCCATATTATTTAATTTGAAATCAATTTTTACACTCACATGGCAAAACTCATCATTGTCTGTAAGCATTAAATATTAATATGGTATTTGAAAGCCAAAATGCCTTAACAAACCAATGACTTACTGAGTAACCGAAAAATGTTTTTGGATCCGATTCAGTCATAGAGCCAATAAAAACAATTAATGATATTATTCCTGCAATAAGGAAAAGAGTTTTTTTGTCATATTATTTTTTCTTAATATTTATTGTGAATTTTTTTTACAATGAATGGCAACGGTCGCGGCTATACGTAATGCATTATTTCAAAGCACTTCACTTTCCGTTTAGCAGTTTGTTTATTTGATGTAATTGCTTTCATATTATCACTTTAGCCCGCATTACGTATAGCCAATGTTGTGTTTTCGTACTTTTTATTCAATTTCTTTTATTCCGATTTCTTTCAAATATTCGAATGTCTGATCGTAAAATTTCTTGGGTCGAGTTTGATCAATTTCACTGCTTTTAGGAATGTATAATACCATACCTTGTCTAGCTCGGGTAAGAAGCACTCGATAAGTGTTTTTCAAATATTCTTTATCTAACTCTTTGTTTATGTTTTGCCATTTAGTCCCTTTGAAACTCTGGTATTTCCAAGACTTACTATTCATATAAAAATTGCCTCCCCATGCCACACAAGCCCAATCAATTTCAAGACCTTGAATATCAAACTCTGTCGCTACTTCTTCCAAAAAATAAGAAGAACGGATATCTTGACTATTGTTTAAAAACCAATTAGGTGCAGATATTTCATTTTTGACATCAATGCCAATTGGTCTAAGTCTTCTGGCACCTGATGAACTAATCAATCCTATTCGTTCACTACCTTTCGCTTGTTGGCGTAACCAACTTTTTGCCTTTTCTAGTTCTCTAGTCAAAACGATTGGATATGAGTCTTTTATTTCTGAATAAATCTGCTTGGAGTTGTCTATGTTGACATTTAATAACTCATGAATAAAGTTTGACAATTTTTCAGATCTAAAAGATCTCACTGAAACTGCAAGATGTAAATCAGGTTCACTAATTCCGTTGTTAACTAGCCATTGTTTGGACTCTTGGGATTTTAAATAATTATCACTATCTAAAATTGAGTTTGAATAGTGTACATTCCAATCTGCAAAATGATTTTGTAAAGAATTTATCCATTCTTCCAAGCCTGCTTCACCTGTATTAATTTCCTGGCCTCCTCCAATTAAACAGACAATAGTGCACCAATCAAAATGGCGGTTCATAACCTCAATTAAAAATTCAGGTTCTGACATGTTAAAATCATCTATTCCTTTTTTTCTTCGCATAAAGGAACTTGCTTGTTCTTTTGTCCAAGCCCTTTGTGCTTCGTCAAAAACTACAACTTTCTCGATTGGTGCTTTGTCTGAAAGTAAGTTGTCCTCTCGAAAGTGGTGGATGTTTTGAGTGAAAGCGTTTGCTTTAATAGCAGCTTGTTTCTTAGTGATTTTATTTCCGTTTTGCTTTGCTGTAAAATATTCATCTCTGGTGAGCGCTTCTCTAAGTACATCAACTAAAGGTCCATTTCCTGATAAAAAAACAGCATGTTCATCTTCGTCTGCTTTCATTCTTTCAACGGCTATATTCAACCCTGCTAAGGTTTTGCCTGCTCCTGGTACTCCGGTTACAAAACAAATTGATTTTATTTTTTCTCGTTTAGACTTCTCTATAGTTGTGTTAATACTATTTGCCGTTTTTGAAAGATTTATGGCTCCTGAGTCAGATCGTGTGATTTCCAGCACATTATGTCCTTTGTATAAGGCTTGTGCTGCTTCTACTATTGTCGGAGTAGGTTTGTAAATAGACTTTTCCCAATATTCTATATCAATTGGTATATTATCGCTATTAACGAAAATTTGAATAGTGTCAGAAAGATTGTCTTTGTTGGTTTTTGCAGCCGTCTTATAAATTAATATATCACTGCTTGTTTGATTTATAATTGACGCATTAGTAGCTACTAAAATAGGTATGAGTTTTGTATGATGACTGCCTTCGTGAAAATTTTTAAGGTCAATTGTATAGTCAATCACTTGTTCAATGGCGTGTTTTTCATATCCACCTTCACCTACTTTGAATTCAACAACAAAAATTACATCATTAACTATTATGATATTGTCTACTCGCTTACCCATTCTGGGAATGGCAAATTCAAAATATATTTTCCCCTTTAAGTCCTTGAGCTGATTCTTGAGTACCTCAATCTGCTTTCTCCAAGCATTTATTTGTAATTCTTCAAGAGTTCGATTGCTATGATTAGCAGTTAATTCACCTAAAATGCTCGAATCATTGTCAAGTAAAAATTTTTGTATGCTATTCGAGTAATAGGATCTTTTCATTGATGATTTTCTTTTTTCACTGCTGTTCTAGTATGAAACACAACGTTGTTGTGTATGGACCGTTGCGTGTTAAAGCACGAACCATTCCAAGTACAAATCTACGTGAAAATTCCGCAGGGATTTTCCAGATGAGCACAGACCCAGCAATGGTTTATACACGGCTTAAGTTTGATTCTCTTTAAATTGTGATATAAATCAGAAAGAACAAAAGAGAGAATTAAGGTTACTATACACGGTGAAGCCTAGACTTCGTCAACATTGATAATTCCCTTTCTTTTTACTATCTCAACCACGCTTAAGTTATGTGAGACTTTGGATCTCGTTTTTAAGTTGTTGTGAGTAAGGTAGTATGCTCTTTCATAAATCAGTTCTTATGAATAAATATAGAGAAACTTATGGAGTTGACATTAGTAAAGATGTATTTGATGTTTATGGTAGCCTTAGCGGTCACCATCAGTTTTACAATGATGAGTCTGGGTTTAAAAAGTTCCTTAAAGGATTACCAGAGAACTCATTAGTAGCCATGGAGGCAACAGGTTACTATCATTACCGACTCGCACAGTTTCTTTACAAAAATGCAGTAGTAGTATCAGTTATTAATCCCTTGTCGATCAAGCGGTTTATCCAGATGAAACTGGCCAAGGTAAAGACAGACAAAAGTGATGCAAAGGCGATCTGTGAGTATGCTCAGAACAATGCGGTTCCCGTCTACAATGCACTTACTGAAGTACAGAGTGAATGCCTACAGCTGTTCAGACTTTTAGATACTTACTTAAAACAGCGCACCGCGGTGAAGAATAAGGTCCATGGAGAAGAAGCCCTGGGAGTTCCCTCAAAGTTCGTGTACCGCTCTTTAAAACGCCAAAGGAAGCAGTTGGATAAAGAAGTAAAAGCGATTGAGGAAAAGATCCTGTCCTTGGTCAAGGAAGATCAAGAGCAGCAGCTCACCCTCTTAACCTCAGTGCCTGGAATAGGGCAGAAAACGGCCTTGTTTCTGATTGTAATTACCGATGGCTTCTCTAAATTCGAAAAGGCCTCGCAGCTTTGCAGCTATGTGGGAATAACACCCACTACAAGAGAGTCTGGTAGCAGCGTAAGAGGTAGGGCGAGGATCTGTCTTGCCTCCGACGAGCAGATTGCGAGAGGAAGGCATGAAACAGGAAACTGCGAAATCTACTGTTCTTGTGCGCCTTTAATGCCTGTAAGCACAACAAGGCTTGTAGAGAAATCTATGAGCGTATAGTAAACAAAGGCAAGAGTAAGAAACTAGCGCTGATTGCAGTGGCCAAAAAGCTACTAAAACAATGCTTTGCGATAGCCAAATCAGGGCTACCGTATGATGAAACTTACGTGTCTGTATTGCCGAAGTAAAGAGTACAATAGAAAAGAGCAAAAAAGTTCAAAGAATCCATTAAAGGAATCTATGAGCCTAGAATAATTATGTCTCAAATTAATTAAGAAAAGAGTTGTTTTTTATCTCAGTTCTTTGTTGGGCGTTAGTTATTCTTTTTCTGCATATTTTATCGTTAATTCATCTTCGGAATCGAAAATTGATAATGCGTGTTTTATTTTTTCAAATTTTCCAATATTATCTATATTTCCCTCAATGAAATAAGTATCGTTAATTTGTACTGCTTGCCTTGGACTTCCTTCTTTTGGATTTTTGGTTAAAGTTATTTTTTCAGCCAAGTCTGTTGTGAAAAATGTTTCGGGTTGCAAGTCAAATAATTGCTTAAAAACTTCCACATATAATTTTGCTACTTGAGTAACCTCTATTTTTTGGTCAAAGAAAATAGCATATTCTAGTTTCTTATGCTTTGGGTCTTCTGCTTCAAAAATGTTAACTTCATTATTTTCGTCTCTATCATCTAATTCAATTGCTGGATATTCCCAAATTTTGAGAAAACGTTCAGCTAATAAGTCAAAACGTCTTTCTATTTCTGCTTTATCCCATTTTTCTGCAATAGATAAATATTTGTTTAACCATAAACGACTGTCTTTATATCCTGCCTTTTCTAAATCTCTCTTATACGTGAAAATTTTATTTCCTAATTTGCCATTGTTTCCAGATAATGTAAGATTTCCTATGGTGTTTAAGTAAGTTTCTTTTATGAAATTATACTCATCAGTTCCTAAATCAACTTTCCATTTTGGGTCTGGGTTTTGAGGGAATATATGTTCAATAGTTATATCAGGATTACCTTCTATTTTTACAGTTTCCTTATTCTCGAAATTTTCTAAACGTTCCAATAGATAAGTTCTGTTTTTTGATTTTATATTATAAACGTCTTTAAGTTTTAAACTTTCCACTAATTCGTTGTTTTTAGGAAAACGTTGAGAACCTGGTCTTTTTAAAAGCCATTTTTGAAGAGAAATTAAATAATCTTCTTTATCTATTTTCTCATAAAGTGTCATAAATATTTTATTCAAAGCATTGGTTGGCAATCCAAGAATGAATCTTCTCCAAGCGAATGATTGGATGAAATCTAAAACTTTAATAAATGTCTCTTTTTCTATTATGTTTTCTGAATAATCTTCATAAACTTTCATTAAAAAAGGAAATGCTACGTTTATTTCAAGGCGATTTATATATTCAAGTTGAGTTCTAATTGCTCTGTCAGGCTCATTCTTTGGGTTTAGCAATTTATTATAATACTTTACTAGAGATTTTATAGGTAATAAATTACTCTCTAATTGTTCTAAATCACTGGTAGGAAATTTTGCCTTAAACTCTAAATATACTTTACTTTTATTAGGTATTTTATTGTTAACCAAAGTCAAATAATCTCTAATAAAGTCAGATACTTTACTTGTATTTAAACTTTCATCTTTTGCTAATTTTTCAATTATCTCCCAATAATTACTATAAATTTTATTCTGGCTTTTTCGATTAAGACCCATTAAAATATAGTTGCGAATTAAATCCGCTTGGGATAATTCTAAACCTGTTGAATTTAGGCTCTCAAAAATGCGTTGAGGGTCGTCTTTTTCTCTGTCTAGAGAAATCTCAACGAACATAAGTTTTGAAAGACCTTTTAAAACATAATCTATATTTTCTTGAGTAATTCTGCTTTTGAAGTAATTAAAATTATCAATGACTTTTGAAAAATCATTAAATTCTTCAGTTGAATCACTCCTCAATAAATACTTAATAGCTTTGTCATTATTTTCTGTAGGACGTAGCTTTAATTTTTCTTCTTCTGGTGCAAATTTATTTGTCAAATAGGTTTCACTTATTTCTGCTTCAAGGCCTTTGTCATCCATTTCAATAGCCAAGCGATAAAGGGTTAAATAAATCAACGTTAAAGTTGTTAAACGCTGTTGTCCATCAATTACCGTTAATTCCTTTATTCTTGAAGAAGTGTAAACATCATCGTGAACATAAACTACACTACCAATAAAATGTGCGTTAGTTTTTTTACTTGTTCCGACTTCTAGAATATCGTCTAAAAGTTGTTTGCATTGACTTGTTGACCAATCATAATTTCTTTGATAAACAGGAATTACAAATTGGGTTTTATTTGAAGATAAAAAGTCTTCTACTTTCGTTTCGTTTGCTTTCATTTATTCTATTATGTTCAATGTTTGTTTGGGTTTTCTTTAATGACGCCCAACGTCTCGTAAATGAAAAGTAGGCGATTTCGAAGCACCTAACTTTCGGTTTAGCACTTCATTTGTTAAATGCTAAAATCTTAAAATTCAGCACAAAACCGCCATTAACTTTACACTTTGTTGGCGTTTCGTTATTTTATTCTAAAGTCGTTCCGTCTTCAAAAATTATCTTTTCAGGTTTCCAAACAACTTTCAAGTCTTTCAAATCCTTGTTTTTAAGCGTTTGGTCTTCATCCATAAACTGGTTGTAATCGGTCGTTGCGTTCCAATTAACTTCCTTTCCCGCTTCTATTGGCTGGTCATAAACAAAATTCAATGACTTTATTTCTTCGTCAAATAAGTTAGTGAAAGTTATCCCGCCTTTTACAGCTCTAATAGCCTTATCAGACTTATTTTGGATAACGAATTTGTATGTAATATAGTCTTGATAATCAACTTCAGTATAGCCTTTTTCAAAGCACGAAACGATAACAGTTTCTGTCAGTTTTTTTATTCTTTCAGCTTCTGCCTTTGCAGCTTTTTCAGCAAGTGCTTTTTGTTCAGCTTCAATTTTCTCTTGTTCTGCTTTCCATTTTTTACCATCTTCCAAAATTTCGCCATAAGTCATTTCTTCAAGTTTCTTGTCTTGGAATTTTAATCTAATCATAGAGCCTGCCATTAATTGCAAATCGGTTGAGTCAATTTTGCCTTTAATCGCTTCAATGTCTTCTTTAGCAGTTTCTTCATTAAATTTCTTGTCCATTGGTGAAGAACAAGAGAATAGGAATGCAGTAATTCCAATTAGTAAAAGTTGTTTTTTCATTTTTTCTGAATTTAATTTTTGTCTACTCTTTAAATCGGATTTTCGACTTTGCTCCGTTTTTGGTTTTTAATGAACGCCAACGTTGATGTATATGAGCTGTGGCGTGTTTTAGCACGAACCTCTCCAAATAAAAACTGGCTTTGGAAAATCCGCAGGATTTTCCAAGTGAGGACAGACCAAGCCATAGCTTATATACTGTGTTGTACCACGTTTTTATTTTCTCTTTTCAATATTTTCTATATAATGTTTCTTTTTAAAATCCCTGTCTAACTCCGCCATAATTAAGTCAATAAGTTCTTTCAAATGGTCAATATTATATTCCTCAAATAATTTGTTATAATGAGTTTGGTCATTTCCAAGCCAAGTGGCTCTTTCTAAAATATCTTTTAAATCTCCACCAAAATATTCATTTATTACACCAGATAGCCAAAGTCCTAATATTTTTTCTTTTTCTTTCGGTTCTGTTTGAATTGCCCAATCTTTAACTAAATATTCTATAGCTTTTCGATAGCCCATTCCAGCGATTTCGTCGTGTCCATTGGATTCCGCTTCTAAACTTTGTAAATATGTTTTAATAAATTTAGTTTGCTCAGGCGCTTCATTCTCAATTGTTTTTCCATCTTTTAAATCTTCTATGGGTTTTGGCCAAATTGGTCCTTTGGGTAATCCATTCAAACATCGCTCAAGTTCATAATATCCATTTACCTTGTGATGACTTGTTGCGAATAACTTTCCGCACTTATGATAGTTACATTTCCAAACAGAAATAAATTTATCTACTGTTCTATCGTGTAAATGAAACTGATTACTTGGTTCGTTAGCAACGTGACAATGAGGACAAATATTTGGTGTTTCTCCGCTAACGAAATTATTGTTTAGTTTAAAATTCATATTCTTTTTTCAAATGTGGTACAACTCGTTATATATTTATAAAAAAACACGCTTATCAGTTATTTTTATGGGATAAACGTATGTCTTTATAGTTTTTATCAATCCTGTTTGGTCTCAAGTTTTCTTTGGTTGATAAACATACACTTTTAAAAGGAGTTTGAATACGGTTGGGCGTAAACTTATTTTGGGTCCAGCGTCAATCCGTTCATCCTGGCTTTAAGTTATCTTTCACTCTTCAGCCAAAACTACAGACCAAGCTGGGTCTTAAAAACTAACTCAACCCATTAAGAAATGTATCGTAAAACATCATTTCAACGCTGGCAAAATCAGAATAAAGCTTTTGTGTAAAAGCCCCTAAAGTCAAGGCATAAAAAAGGTGATTTGTTGCCAAACCACCTTTTTCTAACTTTATTATAAATCAATATTAATCTAAATCGAAACGGTCCAGGTTCATCACTTTGTTCCAGGCTTTGGCAAAGTCCTTGACAAATTTCTTGTTGGAATCTGCGCTTCCGTAGACTTCGGCCAGGGCTCTCAACTCGGAGTTGGAACCGAAAATAAGGTCGGCGCGGGTGCCTGTCCATTTTTTCTCTCCTGTTTTTCGATCGCTGCCTTCAAACAAGGTTTGCTCATCATTGATGGATTTCCAAGTCGTCCCAAGGTCCAGTAAGTTGATAAAATAATCATTGGTCAACACTTCTGGCTGGTCTGTAAAGACACCGTAATTGGAGTGATCGTAATTGGTATTGAGCGCTCGCATACCCCCAAGTAATACCGTCATTTCTGGTGCTGTGAGGGTCAATAAATTAGCTTTATCGATCAATAATTCCTCATCAGTTACCTTCTTATACCCTTTGGTATAGTTTCTAAATCCATCGGCTCTGGGCTCCAAAGCATCGAAGGAATCGACTTCAATCTGCTCTTCCAAAGCATCAGTTCTACCAGGGTAAAAAGGAATGTGCAACTCGTGTCCAGCTTTTTCGGCCGCTTTTTCTACCGCTGCATTACCTCCAAGCACAATCAAATCTGCCAGAGATACTTTCTTATTGCTTTTCTGAGCTGAATTAAAATCGGTTTGCACACGGTCTAAAACGCCAAGCACTTTCATCAATTGGTCTGGATTGTTAGCTTCCCAGTTGCGTTGGGGATTCAAACGGATATGAGCGCCGTTGGCTCCACCTCTTTTATCGGAATCTCTGTAGGTCGAAGCCGAAGCCCAAGCCACCGATACCAATTCTGAAATAGAAACATCAGAATCCAAGATTTTGGATTTTAGATTTTCAATGTCTTTATCATTAATCAGCTCATGGTCTACTGCTGGGACTGGATCTTGCCAGTTGAATTGTTTTTTAGGCACGTCTGGTCCCAAATATCTTTCGATGGGTCCCATATCACGGTGCATTAATTTATACCAGGCTTTGGAATAAGCTTCTGCAAATTCTTCTGGATTTTCATAAAAATGACGTGATATTTTTTCGTAAGCAGGATCTTCCTTCAGGGCGATATCTGTCGTCAACATAAATGGCGCATGTTTTTTATCTGGATTGTGCGCATCTGGAACTGTCCCGGCACCAGCATTGTCTTTTGGTTTCCACTGGTGTGCTCCGCCTGGACTTTTGGTTAATTCCCAATCGTATTCAAATAAATTTTTGAAGTAAGTATGACTCCATTTGGTTGGTGTATCGGTCCAAGCGCCCTCTAGTCCACTGGTTATAGTGTGTTCTCCTTTTCCAGATTTGTAATTGTTTTTCCAACCCATACTTTGCATTTCAATGGGTGCACCAGCTGGTTCTGCCTCTAAATACTCAGCATCATTGGCTGCACCATGGGTTTTTCCAAAGGTATGTCCACCAGCTGTCAATGCTACTGTTTCATAATCATTCATGGCCATTCTGCCAAAAGTCACTCGAATATTGTGAGCTGCCCCAAGTGGGTCTGGATTTCCATTAGGTCCTTCTGGGTTCACATATATTAAACCCATATGAGAAGCGGCTAGTGGATTTTCCAATTCTCCTTCAGAATAACGAGATTGATTGTCTAGCCATTCTTTTTCTGCTCCCCAGTATACATCTTCTTCAGTTTGCCATATATCTTCACGTCCACCGCCAAAACCTTGCATTTTGAGTCCCATGGATTCATGGGCTACATTACCTGTAAGAACAATTAAATCTGCCCAGGATAATTTTCTACCGTATTTCTGCTTAATTGGCCAGAGTA
>Ga0136601_1000056_pt1 | contig 54717 bp, 56 predicted proteins | sample AntRauMFilla2699_FD_181020 | JGI IMG/M metagenome (GOLD analysis project Ga0136601, IMG submission 181020) | Saline lake microbial communities from Rauer Islands, Antarctica - Metagenome Filla 2 #699 | ecosystem: Environmental > Aquatic > Non-marine Saline and Alkaline > Saline | place...
ATTCAAGTAATAATTTGCACAATCATGAAATTAAGAATCATTTTTTTAGAATAGCAGCTTCTCAGTAAAAGGCTCTTTAGGCTTATGGCAATCTTTCTACGAATTTATATCTTAATATATAAATATAATTGGTATTAATTATTCTATTTAGTTAAAATAAAGCTATGAGCCAAGACAAATTCACAAAAGAATCTTTATTAAATATTTTAAAATCAACAACCCTTCAAGAAACTTCTGAAAGAGATATTACAACCTTGAAGTATGTTATCTACGTACGTAAATCAACTGATACAAAAGATAAACAGGAACGCTCTCTGGAAGACCAATTATCAGACTGTCTTGAGGTGAAAGAACGACTTGGACTAAATGTTATAAAAGTTATTCAAGAATCACAATCAGCAAAAGAACCAGGAGTACGTCCCCTGTTTAGACAAATGATAACTGAACTAGAAAATGGAACATATGATGGGGTTATCGCATGGCATCCCAACCGTATCGCACGTAATATGAGAGATGCAGGAGAAGTAATTGATTTACTTGATAAGGATATTATTAAAGACTTGCAATTTGTTGCTCACTCTTTTCAAAATGATTCCAGTGGAAAAATGTTATTAGGTATAACGTTTGTAATGGCAAAACAATACTCTGACAATTTGAGTCGTGTGGTTAAACGTGGAAATCAAAAAAATATAGAAGTTGGAAGATACCCGAACAAAACAAAGTGGGGTTATGTGAAAGATAGAAATAGCTATCTTCAACCTGATGGAGATAATTTCACTCTTCTTAAGGAAGGATTCAATATGAGAATTAAAGGTAAAAGTCTTGTTGAAATTGCGGAGTATTTAAACAAGAATGGCATAGCGCGAATGAACTCAAGAAATGGTAAACAGTATTCTCTGGGTCTCAATAAGACAAAACTGAGTCTAATATTCAAAGACCCTATGTATGCAGGAATTATAAAATACGGAAATACGGTTGTAGACCTTACAGAGGTTTCAGACTTTCTTCCAATGATTACCTCAGAAGAATTTATGAAAATAAATCAAACTGACAACAAGGGAATGTTAAGTCTCGCAATCAAGAAAATAAATAGACCAACCGTACGAGCAAATCTATTACGTGGTTATGTTGATTGCTCTGAATGTGGCGATACTTTAAGTTCAGGAATTACTACAAAGAAAAAGAAGGATGGTTCTAAGGAAAATAGATATTATTACAAATGCGAAAATGAAGATTGTGTTCGTCTAAATAAATCAACGAGACCTAAGGTTATTCTAGACTTTGTATACGAGTACTTTAAATCAAAACCGTTTTCTTCTATTAAAAGCTATCAACACTTTCAAACAGAGATGAAACGGGTTCTAGTTATTCGAAATAAAGATGCGAGCCAAAAGTTAAAAACAGCTAGGCGATTACTAAGCGAAAAGACTGAATACCTCAAAGCTCTTAAGGAAAATCTACTTATAGAGAAAGATTCTGATTTAAAAGCAGAACAAAACAAAGCACGAAAATTAATTCAAAAAGAAATAATTGTTATTGATACACGAATCATTGATTTGGAAGATAAATTAAAACAATCAAAGAGCGTTATTAATGATTATTCTGAATTTCTCGAACTTTTTGAAAATATGGGAAAAACATTGAAGAATACAAAGGATATGAAGGTTCTAGATACTTTATTGAAAAAAATCTTCTCGAACTTTGTAGTAGATTCAAAAAACGTTGTTTCATATACGTTAAATGCCCCTTTCGGAGCATTTGAACGCATTTCTAAGACTAACGTCTCTTCGGGTGGAGAGCTCAGGACCTCAAGTTCCTATAATAAATAATAACAATAACAATAATTCATCAAGTAGTTCAAGTAATAACAATAACAATAATTCATCAAGTAGTTCAAGTAATAACAATAACAATAATTCATCAAGTAGTTCAAACAGTTCAAGTAACAACAATAATAATAATATAGTCAGAATAAGAGATAAGGAAATTGATTATTATGAGGCGAATATATATATTCCCAGTTCAGGATTGGCCCATTCTGATGTTCCAATTGAAGGCTACGTGAACCATATAAAAGGATTGAAAACAACTAAAAAATTAAAAGGAATATATCATTTAAGTTTTGGAGATGGTAATTTTCTAGAATCAGATACACGTTACGATATATATTATCAATATAAGTATCCTGGAACCTATACACTTGCTTTAGAATACTATAAGAGTTCCTTATCAAAAGAATTAGGAAAAGATCCTGATGCTTTTATAACCAAAGATATTATTATCCATGAACCCCTTATTGGTATAAATAAAATTGACAGCAGTAACGGTATTACTCTTAAAAATAAACTCAACAAAAGGATTGATCTTTATGGATGGAATATTTCTAAGAATAATCAGATTTTTACTTTCCCTAAGTATTCTTTTATTGGTGCTAGAGGTGAAAAGACTATTCCTTCCGGTGTTCACGGTCTATCATCAATATATATTCAGGATTGGGTTATTTTAAGAAATGAACATAATGTTACTATCTCATCTTTTACGAAAGACACTGTAAAAATGAATTTAGCTCAAGAGGAAACTCCTTTACCTAATATGTTACCCTTGGAAGATACCTATACACCTAGCTCTCTTGATACAGAAGATAATGTGATTCTTTTGGAAGCAAATGTTCTTCCACTAGAAGATTTCAATACACGTTATTTATCACAACATCCCAATAAGGTTTTAGCTGATTTTGATGAACCAAAGAATATCTCTCCTGAACCTAGTACAGATGATGGATTACCTTTGTATATAATCGCTTTTTTTGGAACTCTCTCTTTATTGCTGGTGAGTGTACGTATGTACCAAAAAAATAACAAGCAAGCAATAGTTGATACAGATAAAGTCCTTGGAGATATTGAGCTAATATAAAAACACCTGCGCGGGCGTTTTTTTTTATTAGACCTCAAGAGTGGTCTTCTTCTTTACTGTATTGGAATTTCTTCAATTGGGTTATCTTGATCAATACCTAGCTTTTTTTTGGTATTATTTTTTATATTTTTTTGCCTGTGATATTCAAGAATACTTTGTAATTCTACAAATGCTCGTTTATATTTTTTATCTTTAATCAATATTTCAGCACTTTCACGTACAGATTTTTCATCAAATATATTCTCTCCTGTTTCATTTTTTGTTGCAAGAGTATCTAATACTGTTTCAGATATTAATTTAATCGCAGCGATATCCTCTTTGATTTTTATAATGTCATGTAATGATCTAATCTCCTTATTAAGGAGATTAGACGATTCAATATCAATAACTTTTTGATCTTCTGGTGATCGTTCAGCCTCAATTTCATCTATTGTTTCAGTCTCTTTTTGATCTTCTTCTTGAAGTTCTTCTTCATTTATTTGTTTTTCTGCAGCGTCTTCAGGCTCAGTAATTTGCTTAGTCTCAGCCTTAATTTCATCTATTGTTTCAGTCTCTTTTTGATCTTCTTCTTGAAGTTCTTCTTCATTTATTTGTTTTTCTGCAGCGTCTTCAGGCTCAGTAATTTGCTTAGTCTCAGCCTTAATTTCATCTATTGTTTCAGTCTCTTTTTGATCTTCTTCTTGAAGTTCTCCTTCAGTTATTTGTTTTTCGACAGCATCTTCAATTGCTTCAATTTGATAAATTTCTTCATCCAGAGAATCTAATAATGATTCGGCAAGAGAAATTTCAACTTCTTCATATTCTTCATTATCAGAGATAACATCCTCTATATTTTCATTCAATCTAATTTCTTCATCAAGAATATTATTATATTCATTTTCTAAGGAGTTAATTTCATCAAGATCAGGAATATCTAAATTAAGCTCTTGTTCATTTTCTGTATTGATCTCCTCTACTTTATTTATTTCGCTTATTTTCTCGATGGGCGCTATTTCTCTTCTTCTTCTTGTTTTTTGGGTGGTGACTTTCCTGAGTACCTCTGAATTAGCCTTAATCGTTGATTTGAGTTCACTATTAAGGATTAAGGCAGATTCAGGGTTATTCACCTTTACGTCTTCTATGTGGTCTTTTACTTTTTGTGTTAAGACCTTGATGACTTTTGCAATTTCTTCCTGGGCCTCAGTATCAAGCTTTTCTTCCTGAGCCAGCTGAGTTGCTTCTTGAATACGTTTTTCAGTTTGTTTAATTTCAAAATTAATTTTTCGAGCTTCACCATTTGTTGTCGCAAGTCTAATCTTTTCGTGCGCAATTTTTACAGGGTAGAGCGTATCTCCGGGCAAGGCATCATTGGACGCAAATTGTGATAACGATCCAATACTAATGATCGCGATAAACGCTGAAGCCAAAATCTTTTTTGAAACAAGGAGTATTGAAGCATAGGGACTAATATTAGGTTTATAGTTCATAGCAAAGGTACTCAGATGCTGACGCATCTCGTTTTTTTCATATTGAGTCATCTTTATTGATTCAATCTCTTCTATGAGTTTTTCTAAGTTGTTGTTATTGTTCATATTCTTCAAGGATTTCACGTAACTTTTTCAAGCCACGATGCAGGTATACTGAAACTGTTTTAGTCTCTATATCAAGGGTTTTTGCAATTTCGGTAATAGAGAAATCATGAATAAACCGTAAGTTTATTATTTCTCGCATAGATTCCGGTAATTTGTGAAGAAGGGTTATTGCTTTTTCACCATCAATTTTATTTTCCATTTCCTGTTGGTTATCAGATATCAAATGTTCCTGATAGGAACCTTCACTGAAATCTTCAACAAGAATTTCTTTTTTCTTTCGGTAATTATCAATAACTAGATTACCAGCTATTCGATAAAGGAGAGGTCTTTCTTTTTGAATATCAGATCCTTTAATAATATATTCCCAGAATTTAGTAAAAGTATCTTGAGTTATATCTAAAGAGAGTTCTCTATCTTTTGTTTTTACCATACAGAATCGAAAAATATCGTCGGAATATTTTTCATAATATTCCATAAACTGATCAGTATACTGTTGTTGTTCTTTATCCTTCATAGTATATGACGTACAAGTACATGTATTATTACACAAAAACCCCCAAAGGTGTATATAAATCATTTGTCAAAAGATGGGGCTTTGATACGATAGGGTCATACGATTATTAATAATATACATAATACCATGGGAGTAAAAGACTTTTTAATTAAAAAACTAGTACAAGCAAAAATGAAGGGTTTACCAAAGGACCAGCAGGAGATGATTACTGCTCTTGTTTCTGAAAATCCACAATTCTTTAAAAAAATTCAATCTGAAATTGAAGTGAAGAAAAAAGCAGGGCAAAACGAACAAATGGCAATGATGCAAGTAATGCGTGAAAACCAAGCAGAGATCCAAAAATTGATGATGGCTCACCAAGCCAAAAAGAAATAGTATGTCATTATCTATTGGTATTGTAGGTCTGCCCAATGTTGGTAAATCGACCTTATTTAACGCATTAACGCAAAAGTCAGTTCCTGCAGAGAATTATCCATTCTGTACCATCGATCCTTCCGTTGGGATTGTTGCTGTTCCAGATAAGCGCCTATACAATTTAGCCGATTTTTCAAAATCACAAAAAACCATTCCAGCAGCTCTTGAATTTGTCGATATTGCTGGTTTGGTTGAAGGAGCATCAAAAGGTGAAGGTTTAGGAAATAAATTTTTGGCTAACATTCGTGAGGTAGATGCTATTTTGCATATGGTGAGGATTTTTGAGATTCAAGATGAAACAGGTTCAGAACAAGTTCATGTCTATGGAACAATTGATCCCTTGAGAGACATTAAGGTTATTAATATGGAACTCATTTTGGCAGATATGGAATCAGTAAGTAACCGTATGACAAAAATTGCTCGTGAGGTAAAGCGTGGTGATAAAGAAGCTGTTGCTGAAAACTCTGTTTGCATAAAGACATTGAAAATATTGGAATCAGAGCAACTGGCTAATTCAGTAGAACTTGATGATGATGATAAAAAAATAATGAAAGGTTTACATTTATTAACCTCAAAGCCCGTAATGTACGGACTTAACAAGAAAACAGGTGGAAAAAATCTTGATACTAACGATCCAGAAAAATTCAAAAATATTACCGATGAGATTATAAAAAATGGTTCAGAATTTGTAGTGATCGATGCAAAGACTGAACACGACCTTTCAGAGTTTGAAGGGGATGATAAGCAAATGATGAAAGAAGATCTTGATCATACTGACGATGGTATTGATGAACTTATTTATAAGGCATATGAATTATTAGGGTTAATGACTTATTTTACGACTGGGGAAAAAGAAACGCGAGCTTGGACAGTAAGAAAAGATTCAACCGCTCCCAAAGCGGGAGCAGCTATTCATACAGATTTCGAGAAAAAATTTATTAGAGCTGAAATTATCTCTCATAAAGATTTACTAACATCAGGTTCTTTTGGACAAGCACGCTCAAAAGGTTTACTAAGAACAGAGGGAAAAGAATATATTGTCAAAGACGGAGATGTTATAGAGTTTAGAGTATAAAACAGCTTAGATATCTATTGTTTTGGTTAATATAAATTATTTTTAGTAAGCTCATTATTGATGAAGCAAAACTTACACAACAAAAACTTTATTCTAAGGTTTTTATTTTTAATAATTATATCTTGCCAAGGCTTTGGTCTTATGAGTATAATAAATACATGAAATCTTTTAAAAAAATTATTCAGAGCGGTGGAGTTGCTGTGATACGTACAGATACCATCTATGGTCTAGTTGCAGATGCAAAAAACCAAAAATCAGTGAGTCGTATTTATGCTATTAAAAAAAGAAACCTTCTAAAGCCAGTTATTGTTTTGGTTTCAAATTTGGACCAAATACGTTCCTTTGACGTGACAATTAATTCTGACTTAGAAATAACCTTGAACAAATATTGGCCTGGGAAAGTAAGTATTATACTATCTCCAAATGATATTTCTATGCACACTCACTATATTCATAAGGGAACAGGAGGGATTGCCTTTCGAATTCCCGATGATAATGACTTGCGGAATATACTAGAGGACGTTGGTCCCTTGGTAGCACCAAGTGCTAATCCAGAAGGTTTCGCCCCAGCAGAGAACATACAGCAGGCAATGGACTATTTTGGCGATACTGTCGACTATTATGTCGATGGAGGTGATGTTACTGATACAAAACCCTCCATGGTAATTAAAATTTCGAATAGTATGATTAAAGAAATTATACGCAAATAACAGAGAATCATATCTAATAGATTGTATCTTTGTAAAAATTCACTTTGTATAAATAAAAAGAACCAAAAGGTTCTTTTTATTTATACTCCTAATACAACGGGAATAATAATTGGGCGTTTACCGGTATTTTGTACAAGATATCGTCCCAAGTCATCGGAGATATGTTTTTTGATGGTGTCAAAGTCAACAGGGTTTTTCCCTTTAACATTTTTAATAATGCTCTGTTTAATAAGATTTCGTGCTCCTTGAATAAGTTCTTGTGAGTCACGCAAGTATACAAATCCTCGAGAAATAATATCTGGAGATTTTCGCATTCTACCTGTCTTAGGATCAATAGTTGCTATAACAACAAAAATTCCTTCTTTAGTAAGCGTTTTCCTATCACGAACTACAACATCTTGAATATCTCCAACACGGAATCCCTCAACAACGGTCACGTTATTTGGTGCTTTGGCTTTGTGTATGGTAAATCCATCTTTGTTGATATCCAAAATAGTTCCGTTATCTGGAATAATGACATTTTTTGAGTCATGATTATTTCGTTCTATAACCGCTTGAGCATGTGCACGCAGCATTGAATGGTATCCATGAACCGGCATAAAAAATTTTGCACCGACTGTTTTTTGAATCCAAAGTAGCTCATCTTGATTTCCATGACCCGATGCATGAACATCACTTGTTTGATATTGCACAATACGTAGTCCATGACGAGAAAGATTATCTTTCAATTTACGTACGGACGCATCATTTCCTGGAATTACTGATGAAGATAGAATAACCGTATCACGTTCATTAAATTTAATTTTTGGATGTTTTTTTACTGAGATTCGCATCAATGCAGCAAATTCTTCTCCTTGTGATCCTGTTAACAAGAATACGACCTTATCAGGTGCCATATTTTGAGCTTCATCGGCAGAAACAAGAACTCCTTTTGGAGGCAACCAAATACCTGATTTAATACAAATATCAACATTGGTTTTCATTGATCGTCCCTCCAAGACAACCTTTTTTCCAAAGGAATGAGCTCCTTCAATAATTTTTGTTATTCGAGCAATTTGTGAGGCAAAGGTTCCTAAAAATACTCGACTTTTTGCATCACCAATAAGTTCAATAATATTCCTAATAATATCTTCTTCATTTTTTGACCATCCTAATTGTTCTGCTCCTGTTGAGTCAGAAAGAAACAAAAGGTTTTTTTGTGATTCATTTTCTAATTTTGAATAAGCATCAATTTCAATTTGGTGCACATCCCCTTCGATGTGATTCAATTTTGTATCTCCCGCTAAAATAATATTTCCCTGGTTCGTTTCAAATGAAAATCCAATAGCATCAGGAATAGAGTGAGTCACGTGGAAAATTTTAACGCGCATATTGTTGGGTCCAACCGTAACTGTTTGCCCAGGTTCTACAACCTCGTACTCTAGTTTCTCTAGGTGAGGGAACTCGGAGTTTCGTTTGTCGATCATCCATTTTGTGAGAAGCCCGCAATAGACCTTCGGATACCCTAATTGGTCAATAATATAAGGAAATGCTCCAATGTGATCCAAGTGACCATGAGTAACAAATACTCCTCGAATTTTATCTTTTCTCTCAACGAGATATTTAGTATTAGGTATAATATAATCTACACCTGGTGTTTCGGTTTCACTTGAGAATTGAATTCCAATATCAATGACAAAAATATCATCCTTTGTTTCGATAATATTCATATTCTGACCAACTTGTTCAACTCCTCCAATAGGAATTACTCGAATATCATTATCTTTTATTTCAGGGATAGTTTGTTTTTTGTGGTTTGGGTTTGTTTTATGATTAACCTTATTTGAAGGACCTTTGCGTATTTTTAAGACGCCATTTCTGTTTCCTCCTGTATTATTTCTATTTCGGTTATTGTTTTGTGGCGAAATTTTTCGCCTTTGCACATTTAGTGCTGATGTCTTTGCATCAGTCGTATTTTTTTCTGTATTCATTTTAAGTAAGGCGTGAATTTCATGCCTGGTTATTGAGTATAGGTCTAGATTAGCTAGAAATCCTATGTTTGAGTAATAAATAAATTACCTGTACCTTTATTTAGAGCCGTAGCTGTTGTTAATTAACTACCTATGTATTTAATAGCGCCCAATATAAAAAGGAGTGAGTAATAATAAACGTATTATAAACGCGAAAATTAAAAAGAGCAAGCATATAAATATCAATCACTGTCGTTATTATATATGAAAAAGATAGAGTATAACAAATATTATTCATATTTTTCTTTTTTCTTTTTGCGTTTAACTATATAATAAAAGTATGTATAAAAAAAATAACTCACATCATATTTTTCTTTTTCTAGGTCTTTTAGTTTTATTATTTATTTTCATTTTCGGTATACGTCATTTTGCATCTGAATACACCTATAGTAAAGACGGTATTGAGATTGATAACAGTCAAAGCTATGACGATAGTTTATATAGTCTCAATCCATTTATGTATGCCACAGAAGAAAATAGAGAATCCGAACAAAAGATTATTCCTATGACTGACACCAGTATAGAAAACTATGTTCCCGGAGAAGAAAATCTATAAAAAAGATGCAAATAAAAACAAGATTGTAAAACCTTGTTTTTATCTGCCAGGATGGCTAATAGATTACAGTGCGCGTAGTCTGTATACCATTTGGCTATGAAATCATTATACCAAATATTGGAATAGACACCAAGTCTATTTTATGGTGTTTTGGAAATTAAAATGTATCTTTAATGTGATTAGTTTTATAAGACTAACGAATGAATATATTATCTTTTATTTTTTACAGATAGTAATTATTATAAAAACACTTTTTATAACTTTTAAGATAACCACTGTGTTTTGGATTTATTCACTAATGAAGTTCTTAATAATTAAAAAATAGAGAGAATTAAAATCAAAACTAGATAACACATTTTCTAGAAGAGTGTATGAATATAATTTCCAAATAAAAACAACGATCAACCGTTGTTTTTATTTTAATTATTTACCTGAAAGAATCTTTAATGCCTCCTCTAATGTAAATTTCTCTGGCTTTTGTTTATCATCCAAGTACAATCTTGACAATCCTTTTTGAATATAAAATCCAGATTTAGATTTCAATAACCGAATATCCTTACCTGTTTTTGGGTGTTTACCAAGGTCCTTGAATAGCTCAACACCTTTAGGTAATGATTTTGGTGCGGACAGTAGTTCAATCGCCTCATCAAAGATAATCGTATAAGGATCCAATCCAGATGTTTTCTTTATGGATCTGAATTCACGCCCATGACCAACGTAGGGTCCAAATCGCCCAACATTAGCAATTGTCATTTCTCCTGATTCTGGATGAATCCCTAGTTCACGTGGAAGAATTAATAAGTGGACAGCCTGATCCATAGTTACATCTTCAGGTTTCAGGTTTATAGGAAGGCTTGCACGTTTTGGTTTTGGCAAAGACTTGGCTTCTTTGATGATATTTTTTTCTTTTTTCACCATTTCTTTTTCTTCGAAAGTTTTCTTGTGACCTTTTTCAAATTTTGTTGCCTTAGGAATTTTCGGATTCTCTCCCATTTGTACATAGGGTCCAAATCTTCCTTCCATCAAGTAAATATTTTCACCTGTTTCAGGATGAATTCCCATAGGTTCTTCGTTACCGATTTCTTTTCCATCGATAGTTAATGCTCCGTCACAATCTGGATAAAAAGAACAAGACATAAACTTTCCTGTACGTCCTAATTTATAGACCATAGTTTTTTTACATTTTGGGCAAACGAATTCTTCAGGTGCATCCCCGAGGTTTGTGAGTTTTGGGATGTCTTCTTTATCTAATACTGATTGCAAAAATGGTGTATAAAATTCTGAAAGCACTGTTATATAATTTGCATCACCGCGAGAAATTTCATCCAACTTGTCTTCCATTCCTGCGGTAAAATCATCTCCGATATATACTGCAAAATGATCTTCGAGAAATGATGATACAACATCACCAGTGTCAGTAGGGAAGAGTGTCCGACCTTCTTTCTCAACATAGCCACGATCGGTAATAGTTTTAATGATGGATGCATAGGTAGAAGGTCGACCAATTCCTCGTTTTTCGAGTTCCTTGATTAATCCTGCTTCTGAGTATCTATTTGGGTGTGTTGTGAATTTTTCGGTATTCGCAATCTTATTTAGTTTGAGTGGATCTCCTTTTGATACTTTTGGTAACTCAACATCCTCACCTCGAGCCCCTGTATCGCATGCCAGCCATCCTAAATTCATAATTCGTGCTCCGTTTGCGGTAAAGTCAGGGATAGATCCCTCTGCAATATTCGCAATTAATTTTGTGCGCATGATATCTGCTGGTTTCATTTGCGAAGAAACCGTTCGTTTAAAAATTAAATCATACAAAGATCGTTCATCCTGAGTAAGACCCTTGGTTGATCCATTAAAACTAGTTGGGCGAATAGCTTCATGGGCTTCTTGAGCATTTTTTGATTTTGTTTTATAGGCTGTAATGGAGAGATTTTCTTTTCCATATTTTTTTTCAACAAATCCAGAAATCATACCTAAGGCTTGTTTTGAGAGTGTTTGACTGTCAGTACGCATATAGGTGATATGACCTTGTTCATAGAGTTTTTGTGCGGCTCTCATCGCACGTGAAGGAGCAAATCCTAATCGAGATGATGCTGTTTGCTGCATGGTCGAAGTGGTAAAGGGTGCTTTTGGTTTACGGCTGCCTTGGGTTTCTTTAATATCGATGACTGACCATGAACCTGACTCTGCTTGAGCTACTACATTTATAGCTTCAGATTCATTCCAGATGTCTTTTGAACAGGTGAGGGGAAAGGTTATTTTTTCAGCCTTAAAAATACCTTCTAATACATAGTAGGCTTCAGGGTTAAAGGCTCTAATCTCTCGCTCTCGTTCCATAATTATACGTAAGGCAGGAGATTGGACACGCCCAGCAGAAAGACCATAACGAACCTTTTTCCAAATAAGCCCAGAGAGATCATACCCAACAAGTCGGTCTAAAACACGGCGCGCTTCTTGTGCACGTTTTAAATCCATATCTACGCTACGTGGTTTTTTAATAGCCTCGGCGACTGCATCTTTGGTTATTTCATTAAAGGTTACACGTTTAATAGGAGGCGTCCTGTTGCCCAGTTCTTCTTTGATGACTTCTTCTAGATGCCATGCAATAGCTTCTCCTTCACGGTCCGGATCAGGGGCAAGAAGAATTTCTTCAGCCTTTGCCGCGAGTGTCGTCAGTTCATTAATGACCTTATTTTTCCCAAGGGAAACAACATAACGTGGAATAAAACCACCATCGATATCGATAGCATCTTTGTTTGTTTTAGGAAGATCACGAATATGACCAACCGATGAGCGGACGATATATTCTTTTCCAAGATATTTTTCAATAGTTTTAGCCTTTGAGGGAGATTCTACAATAACAAGTTTCATAATAATATTTTTTCAGATACATACAATATCTATCTGTTACAGGTTCATTATTGCCATAGACAATAGAAAAATGCAAATATAACATCGAAATATTGAGGTTTTGGTGTTGATGTCAGAGATGTTTTATATTCGTTTGTATAATGAAATAATACATTTTCTTATTATTTTATTGTTTGTAAATCTTTCCAAATTCTTCTTTTATTAATCCTTTTATTTCCATAGAAGATAATAATATATTCAAGGCAATAATATTTATTCCCGAGATTCGTGCTATTTCATTTTGAGAAAGAGGAGTATCTATTAGGCTGATTACTTTTTGTTCATCGCCACTGAGATTATTGAAAAGACTTGCTTGCTGTTCTTTGTTTTGCTCTGTATTAAAATTGAAAAAATCCAAGATATCTTTTCCTGATGTAACAGGAGTCGCTCCTTCGTGGATTAACTCATTGGTCCCCTTTGATGTAACAGAAAATACAGATCCAGGAACAGAAAAAACTTCTCTATTATAGTCAGTAGCTAATCGGGCGGTAATACGCGTACCTGATTTGTTTTCTGCCTCGATAACTAATATCGCATGGGAAATTCCTGCCATGATTCTGTTTCGCTGTGGAAAGCTCCACTTGGTTGCCTTAAAATCAGGTTCAAATTCTGATAGCAGGGCGCCACCTGATTGTAATATTCTGCGGGCCAAGGCTTGGTTGCTGGCTGGGTAAATAACCTCATCATGTAATCCTGAACCAGGAATAGCAATAGTTGTTAAATTATTTTCTAAGGCTGCTTCGTGCGCCAAGGAATCTATTCCCAATGCCAATCCTGAAACTATTACAATGGGATAACCAGCAATTTCTTTGATGAGTTTATTGATGGCCTGTTTTCCATAAGGTGAGAATTTCCGTGAACCAATAACAGCAAGGAATTTATATTTGTTTTCATCAGGAAAATTCCCACGAATATATAATTGCGTAGGCACGTCAGGTATTTGTTGTAATAAGTAGGGGATAGGTAATTTTTCCATGTATGTAGTATAACAATTTTTAATTATTATAAATTACTATGTTCTCATTGATTTAAAAAAATCTTGACCTATAATAGTTATATCAGTGAAACCCGTAGCACGGTGGAGATATTACAAATTTGTTATTGTTGATGATATATGATTTCAAAATAAAAGAGCTCTGAAATTTTTATTTTAATAAAACAGAGAATATGGGTGGCACCGCGGTTTAGCGGATTGCATAGCAATCCGCCATCAAAAAATCGTCCCTAAAGATTATAAGATGTAATTTTCATAATTATGTGAAAATTTTAACTCATAGTTTTTAGATAAATAAAAACCACAGCTACTATATTTACCTTGTCATAACTTTATTAAAATAAGGATCGAAGGAAATGTATTTTAAGGCAACAGTTATTAATGTTTTTACCTCTAAGGCTAGAAAATAAAAATATGTTAGATATAAAATTTATAAAAGAACACCGAGATCTAGTTAAATCAGCAGCGATTAAAAAACACATTAATGTTGATGTTGATAAACTATTAAGACTAGATAGTGAGCGACTAGAATTATTACGTGAAATAGAGGCCTTACGTGCCGAGCAAAACACGGCATCATTAAAAATTGGTCAGTCAGAGGGAGAGAATCGAGAATCAGCAATTATTGCAATGAGAACGCTCAAGGAGGGTTTAAAAAATAAAGAAGACAGTCATAAAAAAGTCCACAAAAAATGGCAGGGTATTATGTGGCAGATTCCAAACGTCCCTGATGTTTCTGTACCTGATGGAGTTTCAGATGCGGATAATATTCAAATTAAAACATGGGGGGAAAAGACTGTTTTTGATTTCGAACCCAAGGATCATATTGAAATAATGCAGTCATTAGATATGGTTGATTTTGAACGTGGTTCAAAGGTACATGGATTTCGGGGTTATTACCTTAAGAATGATGCTGTTCGTTTATCGTTTGCTATTTGGCAATATGCACTAGAATTCTTTTCTGCAAGGGGATTTAATCCAATGATGCCACCATCAATCGTTCGAGCGGATAATTTATATGGAACAGGGCATCTTCCAAATGAAGCTGAAGATGTTTATAAAACTCAAGATGATGATTATCTCTCTGGAACAGCTGAGGTTCCTGTTATGGGATATCATAGTGATGAAATATTAATTGAGTCAGCCTTCCCGGTTAAATATCTAGCTTTTTCTCCGTGCTATCGACGTGAAGCAGGCTCTCATGGGAAAGATACCAAGGGATTAATTCGTGTCCATGAATTTTACAAATGGGAACAGATAGTATTATGCGAGGCTTCGCACGAAAAATCAGTTTATTATCACGAAGAAATCAATCGTAATACAGAAGAATTTATTGAATCAATGAATATCCCATATCAAACTGTTTTAAATTGTGGTGGTGATTTAGGGCAAGGACAAGTAAAGAAATATGATGTTGAATTATGGGTTCCAGGTGAAAAGAAATATAGAGAAATTTCTTCAGCTAGTTATTTTCACGATTTTCAGGCACGCCGATTTAATATTCGCTACAGGGATGAAAATGGAAAAATGCAATTTGCTCATTCATTAAATTGTACGGCGATTCCAACACCACGCATTTTGGTTTCATTGATTGAAAATTTTCAAACAGAAAATGGAGATATTATGGTTCCTGAGGTTCTACAAAAATTTATGGAGGGAAAACAAATTATAAAATAAAAAGAGCTTACCAGCTCTTTTTAGAGTAAGTAGCAGACCTAATTTAATAAATGACAGTGATAATAATATAAAAATACTCTTGTAATGTGATTGAAGTCTCGAATATTTGTAAACTAAAGAGGGAACTAAGTAAGGGGGTCTTATAAAAAAATTTGACAATAGTAAAATTATAAAATATATTTGGGAAAAATTTAATTTAAAAAAAATATCACCATGAAAAAAAGAACAATACGAATAGCAGCAATAATTATCTCCTATGTTTTGTTATTGTTATACCTACTAGTATATCAATAATAAAACTAATAATTTTAAAACTTAAAAAACCAGAATTAATTTTTTGGTTTTTTTATTTCCCAAAAATTTCCTGTACAATACAGAAGTGAAATCAAAACGCCCACAACAAAAAACACGCCGAGAAAAACGACGTTTTAAAAAAAGGGCAATTATTATTTTTTCCAGTATTGTTGTTATCTTTTCGACTTTTCTCTTTATCATGAATCATTCCTTTTTAAGGCTTGATACTATAAAAATTCAAGGGCAACGGACCTTAATCGAAACTGATATCATTATAGAAGTTCAAAATTATCTTACTCAAAAAAATCTGATGGTCTTTCCTCAAAGTAATATCTTTTTATTTAATGGGAATATCTTGGAAAGAAGATTAACAGAGCAATTCCCAAAAATTAGTGATATAGATGTATCAATTCATAATGCCGAAGAGATTATTATTACTATTGGAGAGCGATCAGCACATTCTTTGTGGTGCATTAATCAAGAATACGAATCAGTATTTGATGAGGAATGTTATTTTGCTGATCAAGATGGTATTTTATACGCTAGGGCTCCTTATTTTTCAGGTAATATATATTTGAAATTATTTATCTTGCCACAGGATATTGAAGATTATATTGGTATGAATATAAATAGTCAGATAGATTTTGATAATCTTTTTGATTTTTTGTATGAACTTGAATCAGATTATTCTTTGAGAATAGAACGCATTTATTTTGATGAATTTGATGATGTACGTATCAAATTAGCTCGAGTGGGTAATACACTTTATCAGAATCAAGACGTTTTTATTTTATATAATAGTCTTGATGATTATGAAACAATTTTACGCAATATTAGGATTACTTTAGGTTTTGATAAATTCAAAGATACCCTTAGAGATAGACCGCAAAGTCTTGAGTCTATTGACGTGAGGTTTGATGGACGAATATTTTATACCTTTACTCCTATTGAAAATGAATCAGATTAAGGTAATTTAAGGGTATGAACTTTTTTAAGAGAATTTTTTCAAGAAAGCCACAATACAAAACTGACGGTTCTAATATAGTTATGGGTTTTTGGGATGATTTACCAAAAAACTTTGTTATTATGGCGCCGATGGCTGACGTAACCGATTGTGCCTATAGGGAAATAATAGCCAAGTATTCACGGCACGGTCATCCAGGTGGAGGTCCTGATGTTTTCTACACTGAATTTGTTGCTTCAGATGGATTAAATAATGATATTGGACGTCCAAAATTAATGCATAATTTCAAATATACGAAAAATGAACGACCTATTGTGGCTCAAATTTTTTCGAATAAACCTGAAAATATTGAACATGCTGCGCGCCTGTGTAAGGAATTAGGTTTTGATGGTATTGATTTAAATATGGGTTGTCCAGAACGTAACATTTGTAAACAAGGAGCTGGGTGCGGCATGATTCGAACGCCTGAACTGCTTCCAGAGATTATTGCAGCAGCTAAACGAGGGGCTGGTGAAATTCCTGTTGCGGTAAAAACCCGTGTTGGTTGGTCGCAGAATGAACTTGAGAAATGGATACCTGCAATTCTTGATTGTGATGTTGCTGCCTTGATTCTGCATGGTCGAACACGCAAAGCAATGAGTAAAATTCCGGCTAATTGGGATTGGATCAAACGTGCGGGTGAAATTGTTCGTCAATCAGGAAAACCAACTAAATTTATTGGAAATGGAGATATTCGTTCCGTTGATCAGGCCAAAAAATATTGTCACAAATATCAGACCGACGGAGCCATGATTGCACGTGCTATTTTTGGAAATCCATGGTTATTTGATACCGAAAAATCGCACGTTTCAGTTCAGGATAAATTAAAAGTTATGATAGAGCATACCAAAATTTTTGTACGTGAATTATCTGATTATAAAAATTTTGCGGTAATGAAAAAACATTACAAGGCCTATGTTACCGGGTTTGATGGAGCCAAGGAATTACGTGTACAATTAATGGAATCACATTCGTTTGATGAAATTAAAAAACATGTTGATAGTTGGTTGATAGAGAATCCAGAAACAGCAAAGGTATTAATTGATTGTTAAATAAAAATCTCATAGGGTTTTTTATTTTTTCAAAAATAACCACAGCGTGTATACTGATGCTATGTTAAAAAATCATACTGTACTATATAGAAAATATCGTCCTGAAAACTTTGATGAAGTTTATGGACAGGAACAAATCGTAAAGGTCCTCAAGGGCTCTCTTGAAACAGGGAAAACAGGTCACGCTTATTTATTTTCTGGAGTACGTGGAACAGGTAAAACAACCATGGCACGTATCTTTGCGCGGGCATTAAAATGCTCTGATAATGATATTATCGAAATTGATGCAGCTTCAAACCGTGGTATTGATGATATTCGTGCACTACGAGATGGTGTTCATTCATTACCCTTTGATAGTGAAAAAAAGATGTACATTATCGATGAGGTACACATGCTCACCAAAGAGGCTTTTAATGCTTTATTAAAAACACTCGAAGAACCTCCTCGTCATGTTGTTTTTATCCTTGCGACAACAGAACTTCACAAGGTACTCCCAACGGTTATTTCTCGTTGCCAGTCATTCGTATTCAAGTCTCCAACATATTCAGTCCTTAAAAAAATGCTTGGAGATATTTGTCAAAAAGAAGGTTACAGCATCGATGCAGGAGCTCTTGATTTAATTGCGATGCTTGGGAACGGTTCATTTCGTGACACGCAGGGTGTTTTACAGAAGCTCATGTCCTACAGTAAAGATACTGCCTTAACCAAACAAGAAACAGAATTAGTCACCGGAGCACCTAGCACTGCATTGATTCATAATTTGATTACGGCAATCAATACAAATAATATAGATAGATCTCTTGTAATGATTCATTCGGCACAAGAATCTAATGCAGATGCTTTTATTTTCATGCAGATGCTTATTCATGCTATTCGAAATATTCTACATATCCGGTTTTCGCCAACTCGAGCAGGTCATATTAAAAAGGATATTGGCGAGGATGAATTCATATTTCTTGAATCTCTTGCTAGAGAAAAAAACAATATACACTCTGATTTATTGAGTCAACTTTTAGAAACCTATGCTCAGATGAATAGCGCCTTTTTAAAATACACACCGATTGAACTTGCAATTTTAAAGAGTATCGGTAATAATAACTAACGTTACAAACGTAACGTTTTTTCTTTTAGAAATTTTGCCAGATCGTCTAATGGTAGGACTCCGGTTTTTGGTACCGGCTATCTAGGTTCGAACCCTAGTCTGGCAGCAAAATTGTGCTAGTACAGAAAACGTGTTATAATAAACACAATATATAAGAAAAAACTATCCCTAAATAGTAGTTTTTCTTTGAAAATAGAGTTAATCTTGAGCTAGCTCAGGACGCGTTCGAATCCTAGTCTCCCAGCAAAAAAACTTTTTTTCCTCCACCCTTTCAAAACAAAAGCCTATGTAGATATTGAATTATTAAAAAACAGTTGCACCCATTTTTACCTTTTGCTATACTTAACCCATAAAATCAAATCAAAAGGATTTACCCTCTACCCCAGGGCATCCTCTCTCCACAAAAAGAGTGGATTCACCTTAATAGAACTTCTCGTAGTCGTAGCCATCATAGGAATACTCGCTACCGTAGTACTATCAAGTCTAGGAACAGCACGAGATAGAGCAAAAGACGCTGCTATCAAATCAATACTCTCTAACATGAGAGCTCAAGCAGAATTACAGTACGATGGTGACTTTGATGATATCTGTGAGGCTGGAACGAAGGGTGGAGAGATGTTTATAGATGCGTATAGAAAAATTGTTGTCGACTTTAGTGGAGGTCACATATGCATAGATGAGAATGGCCGATCACAATTTGGTACTGATGAAAACCCGAACCATTTCAACCAGGGTGTAGATGCTCCAGCAGATAGTAATGGAAATTTTTGGGCAGCAAATCTACCTCTCAGTACGGGAGATTGGTTTTGTGTTGATTCTTCCGGTACAGCAAAAGTAAATCAATCTGGATCACTAAATCGAATAGGTCCTGACAAAACCTGCTAGTCTTTTCCTAAATCACAATGACTATAAAAACCTTAATGAGAGGTTTTTTCTTTTAAAAAAGTTCGAACATCATCCCAATTAAGCAAGGACTGTCCTTGCTTAACCCTTGCTTAACCACAATATGGACAACAAGAGAAAATACCTCAAAAGAGGTATTTTCTATTTCAAAACAAAAAATTCCTTGCTATACTAAACTCATGAAAATCAAATCAAAAGGATTTACCCTCATTGAACTACTGGTGGTGGTGGCTATTATTGGTGTACTTGCAACTGTCATATTAACCAGTATAGGAAGTGCACGAGAAGCCGCTAGAGATGCCCGCAGATTAAGTGATGTAAGACAAATACAAACGGCACTAGAGATATATATTATTGATAATAATAGATATCCAGGTACAAATCAAAGTGGCTCGAGCGGGAGCTGGGAGAACAGTATTGAAGATAACGCAGATTTTATCGATGCGTTGGCTGATGATGGTTATATGTCTGTTGTTCCTGTTGATCCCATAAACGCGGGGGATCATCATTATAGGTATTATAGATACCCTGTTGGTAGTAATGGATGCCCTGTCTCAAAAGGAGCTTTTTATGTTCTTGGTATTCATGATATGGAGAGAAGTGGTAATCCTCACCCCAGAAGCCCTGGATGGAGATGTCCTTCTAGAAATTGGCAAGGTGAATTTGACTGGGTCGTCGGAAAATTTGAAAATGAATAATTTTTATATATTTTAAAGAATTAAAATATTTGAGAAATAGAAAAATCACCTGAGTTATTAGAGTGATTTTTTTGTTATAAAAATTCTCTCTGATATACTGTTTTTATGAAAAAAATTCGTAAATATTTACCAGAATTTGTGTATGGTTCTGTCGATGGAGTAGTGACAACCGTTGCTATTATTACCGGCGCCATTGGAGCAGGATTATCATCGTCTATTATCCTCATTCTCGGTTTGGCGAACGTTTTGGCTGATGCCTGGTCAATGGGCTCATCAGAATACTTGTCTTCAATTTCAGAATCGCAACTCAATGGAGAGAATCACTATGACCAAAAAAAGACACCTACGAAAAAGGCAGTTGTGACTTTTGTTTCATTTGTTGCCGTTGGACTACTGCCTATTATTCCTTTTTTCTTTAGTCTTTATTTTCCTTATTTCATAGGTATTGATATATACGTTTCGATGATTGCTGCGTTTACTGCTTTTGTTTTGATTGGTTATATTGGTGCACGTGTAGCTAATGTCTCACGTATTAAAAATATTATACGAACTGTAATTGTTGGAACCATTGCTGCCCTTATTTCATTTGCCGTTGGGTATTTGTTACGAAACTTGGTTTAATGAATTTTATCCTACAAAAAGCAAAAAAATATTAATATGTCTCAGAGATTATATGTTAAATATGAATTTGTAAACTGATTTCATTTTTACGGAAATTCTCCATAAAATGGTAAAATAAGATGTAAGCGTTTTTGCCATAGTAAACTATTAACCGTTGGCAAGAGAAATAATCTTTTGCTTTAATAAATTTAAATATGAAAACAACAATCAATATCAAGGCAACTAATGTAGAATTAAATAATCAAATTAAAAGCCATGTTCATTCTCGTATCAGTTCTTTGGAGAAATTTATAGACGCAACAGAAGAAGACGAGGCCTTGTTCGAGGTCGAGGTTGGTAAAACAACAACTAATCAGCGTAGTGGAAAAATATTTAGAACCGAAATTAATCTAACGGTTAGTGGTCAATTTTATCGATCAGAAGCCAAAGAAGAAGATCTTAATACCTCAACAGATGCAGCTTCTACCGAAATTGAAAGACAATTGCGTCGTAGTAAAGAAAAGAAGATAGATTTATTTCGCCGTGGTACACGAAAAATTAAAAACATCCTAAGACGACGAAAATAATTGTGTTGTCGATGTAATAAAAAGAACTTTAATTAAACGAGTTCTTTTTATTTATCAAGTATACCTTGGTTTAATTATTTGATATTATATTAATATTATGAAAAAATATATGTAATAGGTGTATTGATTGTTGTTGGTTTTTTTGGATATAATGCGTATGCCTTATCTTTTGTTGAAGGTACCGTATTTCTTGAAGCACAAACACAAGTCGAATGTGAGGCACAAGATGGAAATTTTATAGATTGGTATGGTCAAATTTATTGTACTGAACCTATGGAGAAAATAGAGCAAATTGCAGAAGATGACTTAATAGCAGAAGGCACCATTGAAATTGAAACCGAAGAAATAAATTCTATTGAAGAAGAAATGAATGCAGTACTCGGTCAAATTGAGACCGAAGAAATCATAAGTAGTTTTACAACAATGATTCAAAATTTTATCCAAGAAACTCTTGATTCCTTGATATTTTGGAAATAATTAATGGTTCCTAAGATACCTTATTACCTAAGGTATTTTTCAATTCTCATTCGGGTAAATTACCTTTCTCAGACAAACTTGTTTATTCATAAGTACTTTTGCCATACTAAAACTTAAATTTCTTAAAAATCGTAAAGGATTCACCTTGAAGGGTACCCCTTTCTTGGAAAAAAAGAGTGGATTTGCCTTAATAGAACGGTTGGTTGTTGTGGATATGGTTGAGAATGGAGAGCTCGTTGTCCCTGGTGTATAATATTTATAAATCAACATGTTGTTTTAAATAAGGAATGTTAAATTACTTTCTTTTTATTCTAAAAATTCTATGATGTGATTATGAATTTTTACGAAAAAAAACTCCAGGAGAAAAAAAATTATGTGCACAAGATACCCAAGGAAAAAAAAGAATTAACACGAAAGAAAAAAGCCCATAATCTGCAGCATACAAAAAAGAATGCTCAGCTTGGGATGTTTTAAATACTGTAATACGGTATTTATTTTTAAATTTGCTATTGAACGTTCGTTCATATAGTATGAATACTTATGAAACATGATGCGCAAAAAATATATAACTTTTTAACACACTATTCACGGATGCCTAGTTATACCGAAATTGCCAAGGTATATGGATTTAAATCTAAAAATGCAGCTTTCTCTCTGATTAAAAAATTTATTGAAAAGGATTTGCTTGCAAAAGATAAAAAAGGAAAATTGATACCCATTTTTCGTAAAAAAAGTATCCCCTTATTAGGTTCAATACAGGCCGGATTTCCTGGTGCAGGAGAAGAAGTGCTCCATCAGAGTATGTCTATTGATGATTGGGTTATCCAAGACCCTGATGCCAGTTACATTCTGCAGGTAGAAGGGGATTCAATGATCGATGCAGGAATTCATAAGGGCGATTATGTTATTGCTCAAATGACCAAAGATTTTAAACCTGGAATGATTGTTGTTGCTGAGATTGATGGAGAATGGACTCTAAAATATCTACGCACTAAGGGCAAAGAAAAATATCTTGAGGCAGCAAATGAAAACTATCCAGATCTTTTCCCTGAAGAAGAATTATTGTTACATGCAAAGGTCGTTAGTGTTGTTAGAAAATATGAATAGTCATTTTTGTATCCATATCGATGCTGATGCGTTTTTTGCCTCTGTCGAACAATGTCTTCATCGTGAATTAAGAGGGCAACCTGTTGTAACGGGTCGTGATGGTTCTATTGCTGTTGCTATGAGTTATGAAGCAAAAGCCCTTGGCGTTGAACGAGCCACACCGATACATATTATTAGGCGAGACTTCCCACAAGTTCATATGGTTGCGTCTGATTATTTTATGTACAAAATTTATTCAAATAGGATGTTGTCCATCATCCAGAACCATCTCCCTAATATTAAAAGAAAAAGTATTGATGAATGCTCTGGAGATATCAGCGATGTTGTAGATTCATTTGATCAAGCCTATAATTTAGCAACTATCATAAAAAAAGAATTAGAATATAAACTAAAATGTAATTTTTCTGTAGGTATTTCATCATCTCCCTTACTGGCAAAAATGGCATCAGGAATGAATAAACCTAGTGGATTAACTATTATTGATGTTGCTGATAATCTAGATTATCAAAAAGTACCCATTAAAAAAGTTTCTGGATTAGGAAAAAAGATATGTGAACGATTAGCCGCCATGGATGTTGTAAATATTTCAGATTTCATTGAAAAATATCCATTTATTAAAAAAAATTTCTCTATTACGGTTGATGATATTTTTCAACAACTGCAAGGCGAAACTCAACTACGTTTTCATCACGAGACTCTGCAAAAGAGTATGAACAAGGCACGTTCATTTAATGTAACCAACAACAAAGACGATATTTTTGGTCAACTAATAATAAACGTAGAATCCTTGCTTAAAAAAATGAGATCTCAGAACATGTATTGTAATAAAATCTATATTGGACTCAGAGATACAGAACGCCAGAGTATTTCCGAATATATAAAACTTCCTACCCATACACGAGATCCTCTTTTTATAAGAAACTGCATTAGAAAAATATTTAATAAAATATTCTCTACAGATCAAGCTTATCGTTATGTTAGCGTTACTTTGAGTGGGTTAGAAGAATCATTATATACACAAAATGATCTTTTTGGTGAATCACAAAGATTCAATCGTAACGACAAATTATATTCCTCGATTGATCTTCTTGATACAAAATTTGGGAGTCATTGTCTTTTACCAGCAAGCACACTCAACACCCCTAAAAAAATAGGTTTGCATGTTAAAAAGAATACGTTAATGGTCACTGAATTGAATTCACTACTACCAAAGGAAACTTTTTTCAAAAGACTGGGTTATCCTTTTTTGGGAAGTATTTCTTAATTTATGAGAATATCTTCTTTCTTATTTTGTATATGTATCTATACTAAAAAGAAATAATAAAATGGAACTAAAGATAATTATTTTATTAATAGATTATTCTATTAATAGAAGAAAAAAAGGCGATCAATACGTCAAAGAAATTTTTGAACAGATTACGTCTCCCTTGCCTTATTATTTTGACCAAGATGAGACCGTTTTGCAACTGCCACAGGGAAATGGCTATTGGCTAGAAAGGTTCTTTAACAGAGCCTTGATGGTAGCTAGTGATCCTGAATATAAAAGACAAGATGAGTATGAAGAAAGTGAATCTTGGAAACACGATGTTAGTGAAAAAAATAAATATCCCAAAGGAACGTATTCAATTTTTTTGCAATTTGTAAGTTCGAAGAACTTATTTAAAGAAATGATATCCCAAGCTGAATATTTTCTAACAGAAAATAATTTAGATATTAGTATCAAAGAAATGAAGATTTCTCAATACGAATATGCAGATTTAAAAAAGAAACTACATACTGCATTTGATGCAAGAGTGGCCCTGAAAAAAGAATTGTTTAATACTGGTGTAACACTCGTGCCTAAAAAAATAAAGAAATGATACCTGCATTCGTAGGTATTTTTTATTACGATACATGAGGTTTCTCCGATAAGTAGTTTCTACCTTACTACTTGGACGAATATCATTCATTGAATTATAATAGTGAATATATGAAAATTATTTTTTCTCCAACAAAATCTCAGCAACAACCTCATGAAATAAAAAAAATATATTCAGGAGTTCAAACTTTTTTCCCAAAAAAAACAAAAAAATTGATTCAACTATTGAAAAAATATTCTCTTTCTGATATACAAAAAACTTTTAAAATAAGTGACGCAAAGGCTCAACAAACTTTCGAAGATATAAAAAATTTCTCGCAATCAGGAATAATCGAGGCGAAATATTTGTTTACAGGAACAGCATTCAAAGAATTAATGCTGAGTGGTTACACTACAAAACAAACGAAATATTTTACTCAACACCTGCGCATACTCTCTGCCTTGTATGGGGTGCTTGAACCCGATAATTTTGTATATCCCTATCGTCTTGATATGAATGACAAGATTATGACAAAGGAATTATCTTATAAAAATCTTTATGATTACTGGCGTGATGATATCAGTAATTATTTTTTAGAAAATGAAATAATTATAAACCTGGCATCAAATGAATATTCTAAAATACTAAATTTCTCTCATCGATCGACGATTATTGATATTCATTTTCTAGTACAAAATAAAGGCAGAGAAAAAAGCATCTCAATATACGTCAAGCAGCAAAGAGGAAAAATGTTTAACTATATGGTAAAAAATAATATTGAAAATCCTTTGTTGTTAAAAAAATACTCTTTGGACGGGTTCGTTTTTGATCCTCAAAGATCTGATAAATATAATTATTACTTTATTAAAAACCATAATTAGTTATAATAGAACAATGAAATCATTTAAATACATACTATTTATCCTTATAGTCTCAGTTCTTGTTTTGGTTTTAGTAAACCAAAAAGAAACAGATGCTCCAGAATCACTTAATTCTGATGCTGAAAACAGTATTTCTGAGGTCTTACCATCAGAAGAAGAACTAAATCTTGGAAATATGGATTTACAAGAGTTAAATATTGAAGTTAACGAGCAAGACGGTACTATTGCAACAACTTTCACGGGAATTCTTGAGGAAATTGATACGAGCTGCTTTGCTGACGGTGAATGTTTTGCAATTATTGATGGAAAACATGTGACCACTATAGAGGGTTGGAAAGAGGGAGCCCTGGGAAAGACTATTATAACTGAAAATCCAGGTGCAGGTTTTGGTGATTTGGACGCGTATATAGGTCAAGAAGTAGAGGTATATGCTGCTATTACAAAAGAGGGTAAGTTTAGTCTTTACGGATCTGAAGACTATTATATAAAAACACTTTAAAACTGCCTTAGGTAGTTTTAATTTATAATAAAGGTATGAAAAAAATATTTTCCTTTATAAAAGAGTTTCAAAAATTTCACCACAAATATTGGTTCTCACAGCATAAAAATGAGTGGAAAAAAGTTCGTAAAGAATTCGACACGTATATGATTAACTTAACTGAAAAAGTTTCAAAATTTGATCATGATATAAAACAAGCCGATTCTTTAGGTAAAAAAGTATACAAAATATTTCGTATTAATCGCGATATTAGATTTTCAAAAGATAAAACACCTTACAAGAAAAATATCTCTGGAACGATTGCTCTCGGTTCCATGACCGATGGATATCCAGGATATTACATCAGTATAGAACCAGGAGGTAAATCATTTATTGGGGGTGGAATTCATTCACCAGACCCTCAAGTTTTAAAAAGAATCAGAACCAAGATTGATCAATCTCCTCAAATCTTGCGAAAAATAATTAACAAGAAATCCTTTAGAAATATGTTTCCAAGCGCTATTGATACCAATCTCATGGTTGCAACTACACCTCGTGGGTATCATAAAGATAATCCAGGAATTGATCTTTTGCGTTTAAAAAGTTTTACCGCAGGGCGAATATTTACTGATGCAGAAGTTTTATCTGAGGGATTTAATAAAGAAGTTATAAAAACACTCAAGATTCTTTATCCGTTGAATGACTTTTTAAAATCACAGGAATAATATGGATAAAACATTCAGTCAACGAGTCATTGATGCAACACTTTCAATTCCATCAGGTAGGGTAGCAACGTATGGAGACATCTCACGAGTGTGTGGTGGCAGCGGTCAAGCAGCTCGTAGTGTTTTGGGAATATTACCCAGAGCTGCAAGAAGTGGCATCGATGGGATCCCTTGGCACCGGATTGTTTATAGTGGGGGAAGAGTTTGGTCAAGTGGTGGATATACCTCCCAGAGAATGAGGCTCTACAAAAAAGAGGGAATAGAGGTAAATGAAAAAGGCTATATTCAAAATTTTATTACTATTTTATATGGGTTTTAAATATTTAGATTAGGAGTTTTTTTGTTATACTCGAATTATATGAAGAAAGAAAAAGTTTCAATTTTTTGGTTCAGGCGTGATTTACGATTGGAAGATAACCAAGGTCTATTTCAGGCACTGAAATCTGACAATCCAGTAATACCTGTTTTTATTTTTGATAAAGATATCTTTAATACACTACCAATAGATGATCACCGTGTGAGTTTTATTTTTGAGACAGTACAAAATATACGAAATATATTGCAGGAAAAATATGGTTCATCAATTGATTTTCGTCATGGAAGTCCTGTTGAGATATTTAAAAAATTACTAAATGATTATACTATTGGATCAGTCTATATCAATCATGATTATGAACCCTATGCTAAAAAACGTGATAAATCAATCATGGAATTATTAGCACAAAATGATGTTTCACTTCATACTTTCAAAGACCAAGTTATCTTTGAGAAAGACGAGGTCACCAAAGACGATGGAGATCCATATGTTGTCTATACGCCGTATAAAAATAAATGGCGCTCGCAATTTAATGCTGAACGTGATTTACAAACATTTGATATAAAAAATCATACAAAAAATTTCTATCAAAACACGCGATTACCTCAACTGACCTTGACTGAAATAGGATTTAAAAAATCATTAATTATTGTTCCAGAATATAAACTGACAGCAGAAATTATTGGTGAATATGCAGATATGCGTAATTTTCCATCCAAAGACGGAACATCGCATTTAGGGCCTTATTTGCGCTACGGACTTGTCAGTATTCGCCATATTGTGAAACAGGCCTACAGTGGCAGTGGAGAGACCTTTATGAACGAATTAATCTGGCGAGACTTCTTTATGCAAATTCTGTGGCATTTTCCACATACAGCGCATCAGGCTTTTCGAGAAAAATATGATACGGTTCCATGGCGAGATGCACCTGATGACCTCCAAAAATGGAAAGACGGACAAACAGGATATCCTATGGTAGATGCAGGTATGAGAGAGTTAAATAACACTGGATACATGCATAATCGAGTTCGTATGGTGGTGGCTAGTTTCCTGTGTAAACATCTATTGATTGATTGGCGTGAAGGAGATCGTTATTTTGCCGAGAAATTATTTGACTACGAATTATCATCAAACGTAGGGAACTGGCAATGGGCTGCAGGTTCAGGTGTTGATGCTGCGCCGTATTTTCGTGTTTTCAACCCTCAAACCCAATTCGAGAAATTCGACAAGGATGGCGAATATATCCGCACATGGGTTCCCGAATATTTTGGTATTGGCTATGTTCAGCCGATGGTGGAGCATAAATTTGCGAGGGAGCGAGCGATTGAGACGTATAAGACTGCTTTGAATAATTATGAGAATTAAATCTTTTAAAATCAGCGAATATTTTTGTCGCTTGCAGAAAAAGAGCGCTCACGGTATTGAAATACCGCTCGCGCTTTTTTTTATCTCCTCAATCTTCATCTTATTTTAAAAAATCTGATATAATATTTTTATGGATTTAAATAAAAAGTGGTGGCACCGTTTACTAAAAATAATTTTTATTATCTTTATTTTGCTATCTTTGGCTCTAACTATAGTTCTAGCTTTTGATTCAAAACCTCGCAATATAAGAAATAGTGCATATATTAACATTACAGAGCAAAAAAGTGTTAATGATATAATAAAGGAAAGAGGTTCAATTTCTTTTAGGGAATTTAACGCAAGAAATCAAATGGAAGCTAATGAACCAATACCAGAATATAAGATTGTTGGTTCTTGGACAGAATTCTTTAAGATTTTTTTGATAGGTATTTTCTTAACTTTTTTTGCATCAACAATAACAAGATATTTTTATTTTTATATTGTAATTGGTAAACATAAATTTATTTTTAATGAGACTGTATAAATTTCTCTTTGTTTCTTAATTTAAGAACTATAAAAAACCTATAGTTTATAGTTTAGTTTTTTATTTTTTTAATTAAGAATCCTGTTCTAGGAATCCAGAAATACCACAAGAGTATTTCCTTTTTTATAATAGCTCTGCTTTTTTAAAAAATAGGTCATTCAGAACTAAATTGACCAATTTTCTTTTAAGAAAATGGAAATACTCTTGTGGTACATAATAGTCGTTATACTCCTTTATTCATTTATTTTCGACACCCATCACTACAATATACAATCTCATCCCAAATACCGCGTAATTTCCATTTTTTGCGATTGTAGAAAATACGATTGCATGTTGGGCAGATTTTTGATTCTTTGGTGTGAGAAATTATGTGTTTCTTTCGTTCTTTCATAATAAATCAAAGTGTTTCCAAAAATGCTTTCACGGTATCTGCATAATCTTTGCGTTCCTGAGCGGTAAATTTCTTGGCCCTAGACGTAACGAAATGCATGCGACCATTTGCATGTAGTTCATCCAAATTCTCAATAATCATATTCCAATACAATGCATCCCAAATATCAGCCCACGGACCATTAGAATAATCACTCATTTTTTTAATGTAGTTCGATCCGCTGATATAGGGTTTCGTGGTCATAAGGCCTTTTTGTGTACTTTGCGTCATACCGTAAACATTAGGTACCATAACCCAATCATAGGCATCAATATACATTTCCATAAACCAATTATAGATGTATTTCGGATCTAATTTACATAAAAACATAGCATTTCCCATTACCATTAATCGTTCAATATGATGTGCGTAGGCAGTATCTAAAGTTTTGGTAATCGTCGTATCAACAGGGTCAATTCCTATAGTTCCGTCGTACCATTTTTTACCCATAATATTATTATGATTCCACTGGTTTTCGTTTCGCATTGATGTTCCGTGTTTTTCGTAGGTCATACGAATAAATTCACGCCAACCGATTATTTGCCTGATGATTCCTTCGGTATTATTAATAGGAATATTATTTGCGGCAGCATATGTTAACACCGTACTGACGACCTCCATAGGAGAGATTAATCCAATATTAATATAGGGTGAGAGTATGCTGTGGTATAATTGACTGCGATCTTTAACGATAGCATCCTCATAATCACCAAACAAATGCAAACGCTCTATGCAGAAATTATTCAAAACTACCAAGGCCTCATCTCGCGTAACCGCGTAGCTAAATTTTTCTAAATTTCCATAGTTATTGGGAAATTTTCCTTTAACATATTCAATAGCCTCTGCTACATAATTATTTTCAGTAGGTGTTGGATCAGCAGGAATTTCTGGGTAGTGAGATTTTGGAACCTTTTTTCTGTTCTCGTCATCAAAACTCCATTTTCCACCACTTGGTTTTCCGTCGTTGCCCATCAAAATACCTAATCGTTTACGCTGGAATTTATAGAATTCCTGCATAAATAGTTTTCCGTCAGTAAGATAATTTTGATTATCTAATTTAGTATTAATAAATAAGGGTGAATCCAAAAATTCAATATCTGGAACCACTCGTTTAATACGACGTTCCAATAAATAGTCTGTTGGGTCAACGCAAATAATCTCGTCAAAATCAATATCGTTTAAAACATCTACAATAGTTTTCCGCGAATCATATTCAATATAATGAACGGTGACACCAATAGATTCTAAATTATCTTTGTAGGCTTGCATACTGGCACTGTGGAGAACCAGTTTTTGTTTATGGAATTTCAACGGATTATGTTTGTCACCAAAAAACAGACTATCCTCGATCAGGTAGACTATTTTTGTTTGTTCCAGAACTGGATGATTGGTAAAAAGTTGATGAGGAAAAATGAGACCTATGGATTTCATAGGTCTCATTTTAACACGAGGAGCTCAAGAACCACCATTACCTTTTCTTTCAAATCGTTATGATTATTTGAAAGGTTTTTGATCATTTCTTTTCGTTTATTGAATTCCTTCTCATAAGGTGTCCGCAAGTCAATATCTTCAAATATGACTTGTAATAATGCTCTATTATGTGAATTTTTCGCTGATAATATTTCTTTAAATTTTTTGGGATAATTCTTTTTAATGTATAAGGTTACCCATGTTGTTTGGTTTTCAATGATATCACCAAATAATTCTTTACCGCTGTCTCTATCGGTGCAGTCAATAATATCGTCACGAATTTGAAACAGAAGTCCAAGTTCACAATTAATATCTGTAAGAATCTCTAGCGAGTCTTTTGAATAATTAATTGAACTTATATATCCTAGACGTGCTGGCGAACAAAAAGTATACCACGCTGTTTTTAATTCATGACGTGCAAGAATTTCTTCTTCACTGGTTTCTCCAAGAATTTGATTCATACCAAAAGAATCAAGATACTGACCTCGTATTGTACGTTGAATCATCAATCTAAATTCTTCAAATAACAATGGCCCTAACAGGGCAGCCTTGGCTATCGACGCTGTTAAAAAAACATCTCCCAACAATAAGGCAATATCAGATCCCAAGTGATGATTTTCTTTTGCAAATTGTTGTGTCGCTATATGCAAGGTTTGCGCACCACGGCGCATTTCTGATTCGTCCATAATATCGTCATGAATTAATGCCGCCAAGTGAAATAGCTCAACCGCAAGACAAATATCAAGGACTTTTGAGACATCATTATATTCAGAGAAATAATAAATTAAAAAAGGCCTAATTCTTTTACCACCTTTGGTGTATTTTAGAACGATGTTTTTAAGAGGTTCATCTAAATCAGTACGTGCTAGGTGAAAATTACGCTGTTCCTTGAGTATATTTTTAATTTCATTTTCAAAATGAATATTAAATTCATTTTTAAAATGCTCCATTTTATCTTTAGTCGTCATATGGTAGAGTATTTTTAATTACATGTCTGATTATAGCACGTACATACAAACTGAATACCGTAATGATTTGAATTATTCCAAGCAATTTATTTTCTCTTTTGGCTCTAATTATTCCTTAGGGGTAAGACTTTTTCCGAAGGGTATACGTGAGGCAACTATATTTTTTTATGCCTTTGTTCGGTATGCAGATGAATTAGTAGATAATCCACATCAAAAAATGCCAGGGCAAACCCATGCATCAATTGATGATTTTATTTCACAGTGGAAAGAGGTTGTTAAATATGGACCTACTAAAAAATCTCATCCTATTCTACGCTCGAATTATTGGATTTTTAAGAATAGAGAAATCCCTTTTGACTACAGTTTTGATTTTCTTGATGTTATGAAGCAAGATTTATATACCGAACGATACAAGGATTATGGACAATTAGAAAATTATATGTGGGGTTCCGCATCCGTTGTTGGGCATATTATGACTTTTATCGTTGGGTATTCAAATCCTACTGCCTTTGACCATGCAAAGGCATTAGGAGAAGCCATGCAATTAGCAAATATCTTACGTGATATATCAGAAGATTTCACTGACAGAAATAGAGTGTATTTACCTCAAAATGATATGACTCTGTTTGCTGCAACCGAATCAATGATTGCCGGAAAAAAAATGACTCCTCAGTTATTCAATATAATAAAACATTACGTAGAGCGTACTGAAATTCTCTTTCAGAGAGGTATTAATGGTATACATTATTTAGATAACGGAGGTTTTTCTGTGTTGTTAGCCTCTCGTATTTATCGGGAAAATATTCGTATCCTTAAAAAGCGAAATTACGATATTTTTAGAACAAAAATAAGAATCTCAAAAATAAAAAAAGTTTTAATGGTGTGTACAACAATAATACTCTATCCGTCTTTGGTGCTTAAAAATAAATTTAATATAATGAGGAATGAATAGTAGTAATGGTTGACATCCTTTATTTTTTTAGACGCATAATAAGGTATACTTTGATTATGAAAATAAAAAGACTCATTAATATCTCACGTCCACGATTCTGGATTTATATATTGGGAACCTTTATGGTTGGAGCTATTGCTGCAGGTGATCCTCGATTATTAGACTTGGAAACATTAATAATTTTGGGTGTATTGTTTGGATTTTTTACGTATCCTGCGAATTTAATGATTTATGGAGTCAATGATATTTATGATTATGAGACTGATAAACATAATCCTAAAAAGATCCAGTACGAGGAACTAGTAGAACCAAAAGACCAAAATAAATTATGGTGGAATATTATCCTATGGGTGGTTCCATTCACCTCGGTATTTTTCTGGTTGTCCTGGCAGGCATCTGTTGCATTTTTTATATTTATCGTTACCTCTGTATATTATTCTGCATCGCCAATTCGTGCAAAGATAAATCCACCACTGGACATTATTTTCTCGTCAATTATATACATATCACCCGTTATTGTTGGGTTTTTTGCCACAGGGAGTACGAATATTTCATGGTTAGGAATTATTGGAGGTCTATTATGGGCATCAGCGATGCAGACCTATTCTGCGGTGCCAGACATAGAATCTGATACTAAAGGTGGTGTTGGGACACTCGCGACTGTATTAGGTCAAAATAAGGCTCTGTGGTTCTGTTTTGCTGCATACCTAGCGGCAGCAATTATTGGATATCTGTATTTGGGACTTATTCCTGCTATTTTAGGATTAGTGTATTTGATAATGGTTATCTATACGATTGCTAACCCCAGCAAATCGTTTTGGATGTACAAAAAATTTCCATTAGTCAATACGGCGTTTGGTATGATTTTATTCTTTTTGTTAGTTAGCGATTTTTTAATCAAATAATATAAATAAAAATAAAAAATTTAAATTTAAAAGAAACTGCTAAAGGTATATTTGAGTTAAGGTCCGATTTTTATGACTATCAAATAAACTTACATTCATAATTATTATTTTCTTACGTAAAAAACCAACACTAAATGATGGTTTTTCTTTTACAAAGATTATTGAGGTTTTTTAGTCTTTGAATCAAATAATCCTAAAATAAGAATCGCTCCAAAGATTATTCCAATTGTTGCGGGTAACCATAATTGATAACCGATGTTTACACCTGACCATAGAAATATTGATAATATTAATGATAGGGAGCCTATCCAAATATAACTAGGTTTTTTGATTTCTTTATTTTTCAAAATCAATCGTAAAATAACATACGCAATAGTTCCTGAAATAACCCATCCAACAAAATTCTGCAAAGGTACATCAAACCATAATCCACCATTAGTATATTTCCATAGACCACGAGCAACGGCACCTGGATCCAAAATAACATCAGATGAAACGAGAATTCCTATATATACGAGAAATCGTGACCAATGTTGTGAGAACCAGTGTTGTGCTAATAACCACGCACCAATCACCAGTGGGCTCCACGCGATAAATACCGTCCATGGCGTTGTTCCCAATAATCGATAACCAAACGGCATCGTATATTCAAACGCTGAATAGGGAAATCCTGTATAAATGCCGATTGATTCTACTATTAAGGCAAATAGTCCCAAGGCAATAACCGACCCAATTCCACGTTTTCCATATATTTTCCACATACCATAAAACGCTGGTAGGGAAATTATAATGACCGCAACAATAGAGCCAATTTCTACAAATTGTTCTGGTGGGATAATACTCATCCCTAATCCGACGACAAAGAATAAAACTGATAATGCTATTAAAATTATTTTCCAAATTTTCATAATTCTATAATACATTGAATGAGTAATTTTATAAATAAAAAATCCAACTAAAATAAGTTGGATTTTATTTTAATTTTAGATTTCTATGGTATAGAAATCAAGAGTACGGTCGTAGTAGATCTTTGCACTTACTACTTCGCCAGTTTTTTTGTTTGAAATAAATTCTTGTAATCAACAAATTTTGTTTTGAAATTTATTCGTTTAACATTAACCTGCTTTTTACAGCTACTAAAGTCTGGCTCAAAAAAATAAATTCTTGTTTTTTGAAACATATTTTGCCATAATCTTTTTGTTTCTATTTTCTTTATTATTAATGAGATATTAGTATCTTCTATACTTCCTCAAAAGGGTAATGGTCTTCCTATTATACTTTTAATATATCTCTAAGAAAAAATTCAATTTCTATCCATTCAAGTCAGTCAACGGATTTGGATGTTTGATGCCTTCGAGTCTTTTATACATCAGCTCGGCAGAAATCAGGCAAATGGGCATTCCAATTCCTGGGTTCGTTCCAGCTCCAACATAAAATAAATTTTTAACTTTTTTAGATTTATTTCCTGGTCGCAATAAGGTTTGTTTCAAGGTGTGTGCCATTCCTAATGCGGTTCCCTTGTAGGCATTAAAATCTCGTCCAAAATCATCACCCCAATAAGATCTTTCATAGACGATTGATTCTTCAAGATCTGGCAGATTCAAATCCTTTTTCATCATACCTATAATCTTATCGCGATATGATTTTTTCATTCCATCAGTTATCGTCAACCCTGCCGCAATCGGCACTAACATAAATAATATATCTTTGCCCGCAGGTGCGATATTGGTATCGGTGTGCGTTGGTTTGCATACATAATATGATGGATCGTTGGGCAATTGAGGTTCGTCAAATAATTCTTTGAAATTATCTTTCCAATTTTTTGCAAATCGCAGGTTGTGATGTGTTAGACCTGGCACCTCTCGGTCGAGTCCCAAATACATGATAAAGGCTGATGGTCCCATCACGGCCTTATCCCAATATTTCTCGGGGAATGTTTGATGTTTTTTCTCGGCAAGTAATTTTGTCTCTGTGAAATGTAAATCAGCATTTGAAATAATATAATCCGCATGCATAATCTTGCCATTCTCTAATCTGACACCTGTAGCGACCTTGTTTTCAACGATAATCTCTGAAACACCAGTTTCGGTTTGAATAGTTGTTCCGTGTGTATCATTCATTGATTTTAATGAGTCGATAATAGTATAGATTCCGCCTTTGGGGTAATACACACCGTAATGAAAATCAATAAAGTTCATAATGTTATATAATGCTGGTGTTTTCTTTGGTTCTGAGCCTAAAAATACTAAAGTGTATTCAAGGATTTTTTTCACGCGGTCGTCAGTGAATGATTTATTTAAGTATTTTTCCATGGTTTGTAATGGATTCATATGACGACCTTCTTTCATCAATTCCCATTTAAAAAAGTCCAAAATCGAATCATAGTTTCGATACATGAATGATTTTTTTGCGAGGGCATATTGTTCACCCGAACGTTTGAGATATTTCCTCAATTTTGGGGTAATACCTGGTTCAAATTGCTCCAGCGTTGGTAGGTCTTTTTCCAAATCAGAATGAATATCCACAACGGGAAATTCAGGATCTCCAGGAAAGAATACCTTGTAGGATGGTCCTAGTTTTACTAATTCTAAATGTTTATTGACATCTTCTTCCATTAAATTATAAAAATGCTCAAATACATCTGGCATCAAATACCATGATGGTCCCATGTCAAAGGTATATCCCTCGGCGGTGAAGATATTTGCACGCCCACCAATTTTTTCATTTTTCTCAAGAATCGTTACGTTATAACCACGTTTTGATAATAAGGCAGCGGTTCCCAACCCTCCAATTCCTGCTCCAATAATAATTACTTTTTTGCCGTTGTTCATGGTTTGTATTCTACACGAGATAGAAATTTTATAAATAAAAAAAGCTCAATCAAATGACTGAGCTTCACCTTATACAAGGGTCTATATTACATTTTTTTGATTATATCAAATTTCTTTTTTTTTGATTACATCAAATGTCTTTTTGTTAAGTTGAAATTTATCACTTAAACTTATATTGAAATATGTCAAGTATTTTCTTCATGATATAATACAATTATGAAGAAAATTATTATCACCGGCGGTTCAGGTTTTCTGGGAAACCAAATCATCAACAAATTAGTATTAATTGGTGGATATGAAATTGTTATCTTAGACTTATATCCTCCACAGCAAGAAAAAGAAAACGTTTCTTTTTTCAAGAAAAATCTATCAGAAGAATTCGACGCAGAAACAGACTATCCAGCATTACAAAACCCTCATGCCGTTATTCATCTGGCAGGTAAAAGCATTTACGGACGATTCACTAAAAAACATAAAGAAGCGATCTGGGATTCACGTGTAGACGGAACACGAAATCTGGTAAACCTTTTACAACGTGATGGCTATAAACCGCAATCATTGGTTGCCGCATCAGCCGTAGGATTCTATGGAAATCAACCAAATGAGACCCTGATCGAATCGTCGCAGCGAAAAAATTATTATTATTTATCAGACGTAGTTGAGGCATGGGAAGAAGAAAACGTGCGTGCTCAGGAATATGGTATCAACGTCACCTGTATTAGGAATGGTCATATTATCGGTGCCGGTGGAATACTGGCAGAGGTTGCCTCTACATTTAAATTTGGTATTGGTGGCATACTAGGAACAGGAAAAGAACATTTTCCATGGATTGATATCCGTGATTTAGTAGAACTGTATGTTGGGTGTAGTCTTAATACTGACACACCCAGCTTTGTCAACGGAATCAGTACAACAATAGATACTCAAAAAACTTTCTCAAAAGCTATTGGAGCAACAAAGAATACTCATTTTTATATTCATATATATAAATGGATGCTCAGTCTTAAATTTGGAGAATTTGGACGTGAAATGCTGGTGGATCAAAATATTCAATCAGAACAATACAAAGATCTCAATTTCACACCAGAACATACGCAACTAGATATCATCGTAAATTATTATTTAACACAAAAATAACATGTCATTAGTAAATACATTAAACTGGCGATACGCCGTTAAGAAATTTAATTCAGAAAAAAGCATCTCAGAAGAACAGGTAACAGATTTATTAAAAGGAATGAATCTGGCACCTTCATCATTTGGAATACAGCCGTATGAATTTATTGTTGTCAGTGACAAAAAAATTAAACAGGAATTGTTAGAACATTCATATAACCAATCACAAGTCGTTGATGCCTCACACCTTATTGTAATAGCTGCTCGAAAAGATATTTCACAAGAATATGTTGATGATTTTATTACATGGACAGCAGAAACGAGAACAATCCCAACAGAAAATCTTGATGGGTATAAAAAAACGATTATGGGATTTGTTGAGGGTAAGGACTCACAAGAAATATTACAATGGACACAAAAACAATGCTACACCGTTTTGGGAGTATTAATGTCATTGTGCGCTGATATGCATATTGATAGTTGCCCAATGGAAGGCTTCAACCCAGAAAAATACAATGAAATTTTAGGATTAAATAAAAAAAACTTACATACAACACTTATCATTCCTATAGGATATCGAGCAGGTGATGATGAATATGCTGATTTTAAAAAAATACGCCACCACTTAGACGAAATTACAACATTACATTATTAGAAAATAGTAGCTTGATTATTTTTCCTTAATATTGTATTAATAAGGTATGAAATTTATACAAAAATATTGGTTACCTGTTGTACTTGTTATTGCTATTACTGCTGCTTTAGTATTAAACACAACAAAAAAAGAAACCATTAATACAGAGAATTCTATTGATGATCAAATCCAAACACTGACCAAAAATCCTATTGCTCAATGTTATCTCTATGAAAAAGGGGTTAATAGCGAAACACAAGAAGGCATATACGAGGGGTTTAATCGTGAATATATTGAAATATCTATTACTGATGCTGGTTTGGCTACGGGTCAACATTTAATTTTACCCTTTGAAGCTGATAGTAATCGTGCTAATTTCTTGGGTATATCTATGGATGGATATATCAACGTTGCTGCCACAGCGATTGCCAAAGGTAAAACATGGCAAGAACAACGTCTATATAAAATAGTGGGTGATAAATTATTTGTGGGCTACCAAGAAATTTTTGTTCCACGTTATGATAATGAAAATGGTTTATATCTGTTTGAGGATATAAATAAATTATCCTTCGAAACAGAAGAATTCTTTTTGAGTAAGGTAGAATGTTCATCAATAGATAAGTCACAATTTTAAAACGCTTAGAGGCGTTTTAATTTTCTATTTTTTCTAAGGTATAATGATCTACATGGAAAATGAACGTCAAATAAATCTGTTTTTTATTATAATTCTTGTAATCTTCAATTTTTGGATGACAATATATTCAAAGCAACCGTGGATAATCTCCTCATTAAATATATTTTTCCACGAAGCAGGGCATTGGATATTTGGTTTATTTGGTCAATTTATTGGTGTTCTTGGTGGTACTTTGGGGGAATTATTGATGCCAGGAATTTTTGTCGGATACTTTTGGAAACAACAAAATATTCCAGGACAGGTTTTTTCACTATGGTGGCTCAGTACAGCCTTATATAGTATCAGTATCTATGTCTCTGATGCGCGAGCACAAAAATTAGAGCTCATTGGTGGTCCTGGTGGGCATGACTGGTTCTATCTCTTGGGAAGATTACGCTTACTTGATTCTGATATTCTTATTGGAAGAATATTTGTATTTCTTGCCGTGGTTGTGACATTATATATTGCTTTCTTGGGATATCGATATTGGCAGATTGGTAATGGAAAAATCCTTTCATAATTATTGAGGGTTTTTTCTTTTGGATAAATATGTACAATGGCGTTTATGTCTAATGGATCAATACTACGTTTTGAGGACGTAACATTTAAATACTCTGCCATTCACACTATTTTAGATGAGGTAAACTTCTCAATTAAAAGAGGATCAAAAATTACTTTGATGGGTCAAAACGGAGCTGGAAAATCGTCACTATTTAAAATGATTATGGGAGAACTTGAGCTCAATGATGGAGAAATTCATACCGCACACAAGGCAAAGATTGCTATAGCGCGACAGGTCATTCCACAGGGCCAATTAGAGGTATCACTACGCGATTATTTTCAGTCACAATTTAAAGAAACCATTTATGATATCGACCCACGCATCGATAAGGTTTTAGAAGTTGTAAACCTAAAAGCCGACAAGGAAAAATTGATTCATGATTTTTCTGGAGGTCAACAAGCTCGAATTCTGTTGGCATCAGCCTTGATTCAAGATCCAGATATTTTGTTATTAGATGAACCAACAAATAATTTAGACGCGTCTGGAATTCATCATTTAACTGAATTCTTGGCTCATTACAATAAGACCGTTATCGTTATTTCTCACGATGCTGAATTTTTGAATGCATTTTCAACAGGAGTTTTATATTTAGATATTTTTACTCAGAAAATGGAACTCTATACAGGAAACTATCACGATGTGGTAGAGCAGATAGGAATTCGTGTCATCAAGGAAAAAAGTAAAAATGCTCGTTTAGAAAAAAATATCCAAGAAAAGAAAGACAAGGCTAATTTCTTTGCAAAAAAAGGAGGACGGCTACGTGCTCTAGCAAAACAAATGAGAGAAGATGTCGATGATTTCGAAGATAACAAGGTTGATGTTCGAAGGGAAGACAAGACTATTAGAAATTTCATTATTCCAAATCAAAAACAAATCACGGGAGAACTCATGAATATCAGTTCATATACACGAATGAATGATAAGGGTAAAGAAGAACGACGAGAAGCAAATATCGCTATTCGTAAAAATCATCATTTACGTATCATCGGACCAAACGGAATTGGAAAAACTACGCTTTTGGAGAAAATGGCAAAGGTCTCTGATAAAGGAGTTAAAACTCATTCTGACGTGCGAATAGGGTACTACCGGCAAGATTTCCGAGGGTTAGATTTTAACAAGACGGTATTTGATGAACTGGCATCCGTCATGAAAACTGTTGACGAACAAAAATTGCGTTCAACAGCATCAACATTCTTGATTGGTTCTGATCAAATATTTAGTAAAATAGGAACGCTCTCAGAAGGTCAAAAAGGGCTCGTTGCTTTTGCACAATTAGTTCTCTTGGAACCAGGGTTATTAGTATTAGACGAGCCGACGAATCATATTAACTTTCGTCATTTACCTATTATTGCACAAGCATTGCATGATTATGAGGGTGGGATGATCGTGATTAGTCATGATGATGAATTTATGGAGGATATTCGTATTGACGAGATCTTTGATTTGGCAAAAAGTAAATAAAAAACCTTATAGTTTTACTATAAGGTTTTGGCTTATTTAATAGACTTAAATTTTATTTTCCTGCAAGGTAAAAAAATACATATGCTTTCAAAAGAGAATTAAGATATTCCTTTTTATAATTATCTAATAAAAATTAAATTCTTTTTAATATTTCTCTCATACAGTTTGGGGTAATTAAATTTTAAAGTCACCTTGCGACAGGTTTTTTTATTTACCTATTTAATATCTGTGATAGTATAAACAGCATTATGGAAATGAGAAACATCGCAATTATTGCCCACGTCGACCACGGGAAGACAACACTGACTGATGCAATTCTGGAACAAACCGGAATGGTAGAACGAGGAGTGTCAATGGATTCAAACGATCTTGAAAAAGAGCGTGGTATTACTATTTACGCAAAGAATACATCAATTATTTATAAGGATACCAAAATTAATATTTTGGATACGCCAGGTCATGCTGATTTTGGTTCAGAAGTAGAACGGGTTCTTCGTTCTATTGACTCAGTATTATTAATTGTGGATGCGGCCGAAGGTCCAATGCCACAAACTAAATTCGTATTAAAAAAATCACTCGAGCTTGGTCTCAAGCCAATTTTGGTCTTAAACAAAATTGATAAACCAGCAGCAGATGTTGAAAAGGCACAAGAAGAAGTCTATGAATTATTTCTTGACCTTGGGGCAACAGATGAACAGTTAGATTTTAAAACAGTATATGCTGTTGGGCGTGATGGTGTTGCGTCATTATCAATGGATGAAGAAATGAAAGACCTAACACCATTATTAGATTTAGTATTAGATGTGGTTCCTAATGTTGGAACTCCTGAATTATTAGCAAAAGAATTACAAGGACAAGTGTTTAACCTTGCCTATGATAATTTCCTTGGAAGAATGGGAATTGCTCGAATTTATAAAGGAGCTCTCAAGAATGGTCAAAATATTTTCTTGAAAACAGACGAAGGGACTATCAAGGGACGCATCGCCAAGCTATTCTCATTTAAAGGATTACAGCGAGTAGAAGTAGACGAAGCAACGGCAGGAGACATTGTTATGATCGCAGGAATTCCTGATATTTTTATCGGACAAACAATTCTCCCAGAAGACACTGATAATTTATTACCAGCTATTTCTGTTGATGAACCAACTATTTCGATGAATATGTTTGTGAATGATTCACCCTTTTCAGGTAAGGTCGGAAAATATCTCACGTCACGACAGATTCTTGATAGACTAGAAAAAGAATTAGAAATCAATGTTGGATTAAAAATTGATACCTCAGCAGGTTCACGATTTAAGGTATTTGGACGTGGTGAACTGCATATTGCTGTTCTTATTGAAAACATGAGACGTGAAGGATTTGAACTGGCGGTATCCCAGCCAGAAGTTATTTTTAAGGAAATTGATGGTAAAAAGCACGAACCTTTTGAAGAGGTAACTATATTGGTTCCCGAGGCATCTTCTGGATCTGTTATTGAAAAACTCGGAAAACGAAAAGGTATTATGAATGATATGCGGACTGAAAATGCACAGACACGAATAGTTTTTTCTGTTCCAACACGTGGGCTGTTAGGATATCGAAATGAATTTATTGTTGATACCAAGGGTGAAGGCATTCTTACAACTATTTTTGAAGCCTTTAAACCCTACGCAGGATCAATTATGAAAACGGAAATGGGCTCTATGGTCTCAATGGCAACAGGCAAGGCCCTTGGATTTTCATTGGCAAACTTACAAGACCGTGGAACCTTGTATATTGGTGCTGGTGAGGAAGTCTACGAAGGAATGGTTATTGGTAATACAGTAAAAGGCGCAGATATGGATGTTAATCCCACCAAAGGTAAACAACTGACAAATATGCGTGCATCTGGTACTGATGAACAGATTAAAATGACACCACCACTGACCCTCAGTCTTGAGTTAGCGATGGGGCTCATGCGTGAAGATGAATATTTAGAAGTAACCCCAGATGCAATTCGTTTGCGGAAACAATTCTTAAAAGAATCTGATCGTAAACGAAAAAAATAATTTCTTATTGTAATAAATAACCTAAAAAGGTTTTTTATTTTGTCACCTTGAGACTATTTTTTAATCTTGGTATAATCATTATTGTAACTATTAGTTAATAATTTATATATACATGTCAGAAGAAATAAAAACAACAAAAACAACGTCTTCAATGTTTGGAGATAAAAAAATAATGATTACTATTCTCGCAGCTGCTATTTTAATTGCAGGAGCATTAGTATTCTTAGGTATTAGTTTGGGAAATAATGGTGGAGGTTCAGCATCAGGAAGTTTTGCTGAACAACTTGCTGCCTACGAAGTAGAGCAACAACAAGCGCAAGTAGAGGCTCAAGCTCAGCAAGAGTTATTAGCCCAAGAGCAAGCCAAAAATGTTCTCCCTCCAAATGATGACGATCACATTTTAGGAGACCGAAATGCTCTTATTTCAATCATTGAATATTCAGATTTCGAGTGTCCATTTTGTAAACGGTTTGTAGAAACACCAAAGGCAGCTATCGCAGCAAATCCAGGGGTGGTAAATTCTGTATTCCGTCATTTTCCATTAGGATTCCATAATCCGGAAGCAACTAATGCAGCTCTCGCTACAGAATGTGCAGCCGACCAAGGAAAATTCTGGGAATATCATGACGAATATTTCAATCGAACAAATTCAAATCAAGGACTTCCGACTGGAGATATTCAAAATATTGCACGAGACTTAGGTTTGAATATGTCAGAATTTAATGCATGTTATGATTCACAAGAACATATGGACAAGGTACAAGAGGATCTACGTTCAGGTACAGAAGCAGGAGTAACAGGAACACCTGGAAATATTATTCGAAATAACGAAACAGGAGAGGTACGATTCCTCCCAGGAGCATTCCCAATTGAAAGCATTCAAGCTGCAATTGATGAATTAAAATAAATAGTAAAACAAAAAGACCTTATCGGTCTTTTTTTTTAGTGTAGAATAGAGTTATGGTTAACTTGTTATTATCTATTCTCGGGAAAAGTAAAAATATTTTCGCCTTGGCATTCGGCTCTATGGGTTTATTTATTTTTCTCAGGATTATTCCTCAATTTCATATTATCTATAATGTTTGGCTGCTTAAAGAAGTCAGCTGGGTACGCAAGGTTGAAGTTCTCTATCAATATAGTTTTGGCAGTTTTTCACTCTGGGATTGGTTTGATACCTCAGCAACAATAATTCTTACTCTTGTGACTATTATGAATATTATTGTATTAAGTATTTATTTCAAAAGACAACGTAATAATCTGAACAAAAAATCTCTTGCAGCAACATCATTAGGAATGCTATTGGGAATGTTTGGGGTGGGTTGTGTTTCCTGTGGAGCATTGATACTAGCTCCCTTGTTATCGACCTTAGGAATATTAGGAGCCCTTGAATTATTGCCTTTTTTTGGAAAAGAACTCGTTGTTATTGGTGTATGTTTTGTTATTGGTTCGACGATGTATTTATTATATCAGCTCAAAAAACCTCTTATTTGCTAATACCCCTACGGGGTACTTGTTTTTTTTACTATTTTCATTAATATAGTTAGGTACATGAATATATCTGCAGAAGACAAGAAAAAAATAACTAATCGCCTCAGACGGGCTGAGGGTCAAATCAGAGGAATAGAAAAATTAGTAGACCAAGATGCTGCAATGGATACAATAATTATTCAAATGAAAGCTGTAAAATCTGCTTTACAATCAGTGATTTGGATATTATTAGATAATGAGTTGTCAGTTAACAAAGAAGGCTCAGCAGAAGAACAATTAGAAAATATTAAAAAAGACATTACTCGTATCTGTAAACTACTTAATTAATCTCATGAAATTTATCAAAAAAAATTGGAAACTTATTTTAACTATTATTATTATTTTGGTTATTGGTCTGAGAGCGTATCAACGTTTTGGAACTGAAAAACCAGAAATAGCTCAGCTGAAAATACAAGAAGTCGAAATCTTTAATCTATTTTCTCAGAACTTAGAGCCACTCAGCCTGAGTTGTGCTGCAGAACCTATCGTTAGTGTATCTGTCACGCCAGAACTATCTGGAACGGTCCAAAAAGTGTTAGTTAGAGATGGAGAACAAGTTACAAAGGGTCAATTATTGTTCGAGCTGGATAATATTCAGCAGCGAGTAGCTCTTCAGGATGCTAAGGTTGCTTTGGATTCTGTCGAGTTACAATTGCAAGATATTCAAAAAGAAAATGATTTTGATACACAATCATCACTTTTGGCTCAAACAAAAAAACAACAGGATATTATAGTAGATCAGGCACGTAATAAACTTTTCAACACTGATTTAAGGGCGTATCCTATTGATGATCCTGAAGATATATCGCAAGCAGCACCACAAGTTATTGGTAATTTTACCTGCTTAACCAGCGGTCAGTACCTCGTAGAGGTATATTCTTCTGCAGCTAATTCTGGGGGTTCATATAGATATTCTGGATTAGAATCAGGTACATCAACTGTTTCGACAACAACCTTTGGAACTGCTATTGGTAATTGCGGTTTGGAGCTTGTTTTCCCTGAAGATTTTAAAAGAAATGAAGATTGGGTTATTCCTATTCCAAACATCAATAGCTCAGAATATTTTGCTGCTAAGAAGAATTATGAAGAAGCTGTTGAAAATAAAAATATCGCTCTTAACCAAACAGAAATATCATCAGAGCAAATCAGCCAACAACAAGGTAGAGTGACTCAGGCAAGTTTACGCTATCAATTAGCAGTAGATAACTTAGAAAAAACGCGCGTACGAGCAATGTCCGAAGGGGCCTTAAATAATTTTTCTATTGATGAGGGTGATTTTGTTAATAGTTTTTCAGAATTAGGTACTATTAAAACAATAGACCGCCTCGAGCTTGTAGCTTTTGTCTCAACTGAGGATCGGCAATATATATCAACAGGGACGCAGGTAATTGTGGATGGTATTGAAACCAGTGTTTCAATGGTAAGTATGGGAATTGACTCAGTAACAAAACAGTCAAAGATAATTATTAGTGTACCAGAGACATTATTGATAAATGAAGGTGATCAATTCGAATGTTCTTTAGATCGAGAAAATTCAGGCAGAAATAAACGAGATGATGGCGGGGCAATAGTTCCTCTTAGTGCAATATCGATTATTGGAACTGACAGCTATGTATTTACTATTTCACCAGAGATGACAGCCGAGGCTCGAGCGGTTACAAGTGGTGCTTTGTTGGGAACAAATATTGTTGTGTATGGAATAGAAGAAACGAGCATCATTAAAGATGCGCGAGGACTGCAATCTAACGAGACCATACGTCTTAATCTAGAAAAATAATATGTATTTTCTTAAACGTAAAACATTTACTATTTTTCTTTTAATTTTGGCTGTTGCTGGTGGATTATATTCTCTTGATAAAATGTCTTTGGAATTTTATCCTGAAATAAATGTACCTGTTGTATTAGTTCAAACCGTCTACCCAGGAGCATCTTCAAGCGATATAGAAGAGAGTGTTACTGAAATTCTTGAAGAATCACTCATTGGTGGAATTGATCAAGTTGATCAAATAAGTTCAACTTCGCAAGAAGGTATTTCGGTGATTAGTATCCAGTTTTTTGATTCTGTAGATATCAGTGAAGCCTTGATTGACGTAAAAGATAAAATTGAAGAAGTCTCGGGAGATTTACCAAGTGATGCCAATGAACCTATTGTCACAAAAATTAATTTCTCAGATCAACCAATTTATACATTTGCACTCAGCAGCAATGAAGCCTTTAATCAGCTCAGAGATAGTGCAGAAGAAATAGAGTCACGTCTTTTAAAAATACCAGGAATTTCAAATGTAGAGATCAGTGGTATTCCAGAGCGTGAAATAACCGTATTGTTGGATGCAGATAAATTATCTCAATTTAATTTGTTACCTCAACAGGTTATTTCAGCAATACGCAGCAGCGAGCAAACACTACCGGTGGGTGATGTAGAAATTAATGATAGAATCTATCGTTTAGATATAAGTTCTGATATAAAAAATCCCGAGGATTTAAATTCGGTTATCATAAAAAGTAATAATGATGGCAGTTATGTGTATCTAAAAGATGTCGTTGTAACTATTGAAAATGGCCTCTCAGATTATACATCCCAATCACGTATTGCTATTCGTGGCCAGAATCAACCTCAACAAGCAATTATTTTTGATGTACGAAAACAAGAGGGTGGAGATATTACCGCCTTAACAAAAAGAATACAACAAGAATTAGAAATAGTTAACCAAGAAGTCGGTGGTGGATATGATTTCATTACTATTTTTGATGGAGGAGAAAATATCCAAACCAATCTTTCCGATTTAATAAATAGTGGATTACAAACTATTGTCTTGGTAGTTATTGTTATGGGACTCATGGTTGGATTCAAAGAATCTTTTATTGCCGCTATTGCGATACCGCTAGCCTTTGTTTTGACTTTTATAGGGATGCTACTCTTAGGGCAAACTATAAACTTTATTACTTTGTTTTCCCTTATTTTAGTTATTGGTATTTTAATTGACTCTTCTATTGTAATTGTTGAAGGTATTCAAGATTTCAAACAAGAAGGTTATTCATCTTTTGATGCAGCGCGTAAGACACTAGAAGAATATACTAAGCCTGTTATTGCAGGAGTTCTTACAACTATTTCTATTTTTGTACCTCTGTTATTATTATCAGGTACAACAGGGCAATTCATTGGAGGAATTCCAAGGGTTGTAAATATTGTTCTCGTTATGGCTGTTGTCGTCGCTTTGGTATTTATTCCATTGATTGCTAATGCAGTTTATGCGCTTCCTGTAAATGAACCAAAATGGTTAATTAACAGGAGGCAAAAGGTATTCATAGCCTTGGTTGCTTGGTATAAAAACTTCTTGGAAAAATTATTAGCAAATAGTAGAGATAAAAGACGAATTGTTGGGCTTCTTATATTCTTATTCTTTGGTTCATTTTCCTTGGTAGGATTTGGATTGATCCAGTCTGAATTTTTTCCACCTGATGAAACAGACAGGGTTTATATCAATATCGAAATGCCAAAAGGAACTCCCCTTGAAGGTTCTTCACAAGCAGCAAAGATTGTAGAAGGCAAAATTAAAGACTTGGAGCATGTGGAGGCATTTACAACTATTATAGGAAGTGAAAGTCAATTTGTTGGCTCTAGTAGGTCAGGATCACAGTACGCTAATATTATTTTAAACATTGACGATAAAAAAAATGGCGTTCCGGTGGCAGTCGTGGCGCGTGAAGCATTGCAAAATATTAGTATGAATGTACAAGTATTAACACCTGAATCTGGTCCTCCCGTTGGTGCACCGTTTCAAATTCGTGTTATTGGTGAAAATTGGGAAGATATCAATTCAGGGGCCGTTGATATCGCTACTTATGTTGAATCGTTTAATGGTTCACGTGATGTAGACTCAGGTGTGGATACCGGAGTCACTGATCTTCAATTTGTTGTTTTACCAGAGCGATTGAGTGATTATGGCTTGAGCGCTTTTGATATATCAGCAATGATCCGTACTATTATTTTTGGTACCGAAGCAACAACATTGAGCCTGCCTAATGTAGGAGATACCGAGGTGATCGTAAAAGTCTCTATTAATAAAGATGCAAAAACGCATCGCGATAATAATGTTGTTACCTTGGATGATATTCGCAATATCCCAATACAAACAGCCCGTGGAGAAGTATTGCTAGATTATTTTGTAGATGAAGGATTAACCCAGGCAACCTCCAGCGCCAATCACCGAAATGGCGAGCGCTTGGTTACGGTCACAGCCTATGTTGAAGATGGATTTCTTCCTGTAGATATGGTGAACCAGTTTAATGAAAACTCTGATGATTTGGAGCTACCTGATGGTATTCGATTCGAACTGGCTGGTTCCCAAGATGCAAATAATGAATCATCATCTGAATTAATAGCATCCTTGGGATTAGGGATACTCTTGGTATTCGGTGTACTGATTTGGCAATTCGGTTCTATTCGAGATACATTTTTCATTGTTTCGGTTATTCCTTTGGGAGTAATTGGAGTACTCTTTGGGTTATTGTTTGCTGATATGAATCTATCCTTTACAGCATTATTAGGATTCATTGCATTAGTAGGAATTGTCGTCAACGATTCAATTATTTTGGTAGATGTAATGAATAATATAAGATTACGCAATCCTGATAAGCCAAAACGAGACGTCGTCATAGAAGGGGCAACCGCCAGATTACGGCCGGTTATTGTAACCACCGTTACAACGGTATTAGGTATGATTCCATTATTATTCGTATCGCCCTTATGGGGACCTTTTGCCTACGCGGTTATTGTAGGGTTATCCTTTGCAACTATTTTAACACTGATATTTATTCCTATGTTGTATGATAAATTCAGTAAATAAACGAAACATAAAAATCACCCAAAAGGTGGTTTTTTATTTGACATGTTTATATTTATATGTATTTTAATATTAATAAATTTGGGTTTAAATTAGATCCATATTTGTAAAAATTAATAATACTCGAATAAAACTGCTAGTAGTTAGCAGGTTTTTTATTTTGTATTAGACTGTAATCATGAACATAGAAGAAATTCAAAATAAAATATCAAAACTAGAACAAGAAATGTATGCAGTTGAATTTTGGCAAGATAAAGATCGGGCGCAATTTGTCCTTGCCGATATAGAGCGATTAAAAGGAGAGCTTCTTGGTGACAAAAAATACGATAAGGGAAATGCTGTTGTATCAATCTTTGCAGGAGCAGGTGGTGATGATGCCGAGGATTTTGTCCGCATTCTTTTTGAAATGTATCAATCATTTGCTCAAAATAAAAATTACCAAGTAACTCTTTTAGAAGAAAGTCAAAATAATCTCAATGGCTACCGTAGTGTTACTTTTGAGGTTACGGGAAAAAGTGCTTTTGGAAATCTACGAGGGGAATCAGGTGTTCACCGATTGGTTAGAAAATCACCTTTTAATAAACAAGGAAAACGACAGACAGGATTTGCCTTGGTTGATGTCTTGCCAGAAATAGAAGCAAAGGATTTCGAATTACAGGAATCAGATTTAGACATTAGTTTTGCAAAATCAGGAGGCGCAGGAGGTCAAAATGTTAATAAACGAGAAACAGCTGTTCGCATGGTTCATCCTCCCACAGGTATTTCAGTATTTGTTTCAGAGGGACGTACACAGGAATCAAATCGTTCACGAGCCCTTGATATGATGCGCGCAAAATTATATAAAAAACATCTCCAGGACGAAGAAAAAAGAGCCAAGGGATTATCAATATCAGATAAGGTCTCAATCCAGTGGGGCAGTCAAATGCGTTCATACGTAATGGATCCCTATCAAATGGTAAAAGACCACGACAAAGATATAGAAACAGCAAAAATAGATGATGTATTAGGTGGAAATATTGATATTTTTATACAGCCTTAAACTAATAATATTCTTGTATATTTTTCCTTATTTGTCGTAATAAAAAAGACTCTTTGGTCACTTTTTTGTTTGTGGTAAAATAGAATCATAATGATTGTATTTGATAAGGTTTCCAAGAGTTATGAATCAAAAAAAATATCGGTTCATGCTGTTGATTTAAAAATTGAAAAAGGTGAATTTATTGTTTTAATAGGCCCATCAGGCGCGGGTAAAACAACATTATTAAAATTACTTCTTGCTGAAGAAAAACCAACAACAGGAGCGTTATATTTTGATACGATAAATATCCATAATCTGCGTAGCAGTGATATCCCTAGATACCGTCAACGGATAGGTGTGGTTTTTCAAGATTATAAACTACTAGAAGAAAAAACTGTTTTTGAAAATATAGCTTTTGCCATGGAAATGGTAGGAAAATCTGATAGTGAAATAAGAGTAGACGTACCCTATGCTCTGGAATTAGTTGGTTTAGAAAATAAGGGATACAATTTTCCAGATCAACTCTCTGGGGGTGAGCAACAACGCCTCGCCATAGCACGCGCTATCATTAATCAGCCAGATTTGTTGATTGCTGACGAGCCAACAGGTTCTCTTGATCCAGAAGCTTCTGCTAATGTGTTAAAGATTTTAAATAAAATTAATGATTTAGGAACAACAGTTATTTTAGCAACCCATGATAGAGATGTTGTGGATGCATCAAAGCGACGTATCATTAAAATGGAGCATGGACGTATTACTCGAGATGATAACGATGGGGGATATCATCACCCAAAAAAGAAATAATATTATGTCATTACGATTAGATGTACAAAGAATTTTTCGCGAAGGATTAATTGGATTTTGGAGAAATAAACTCGTTTCATTTTCAACAGTCATTATCATGACTATGGCAATGGTAGTTATGAGTTCATTATTATTTCTGAATGCTATTTTAGATTTTTCTCTATCACAGCTACAAGACAGAGTGGATGTAAATATTTACTTTTTTCCTGATGCCCCAGAGGTTGAAATTCTCGCCTTACAAGACCGTTTGAGACTTGTTCCTGAGGTAAGAGACGTTCAATATGTTTCCCGAGAACAAGCATTTCTAAACTTTCAAGAGCGTTATGAAAATGATGATTTAATAAAGCGATCACTCGAAGAATTGGGAGATAATCCATTGGGAGCATCTTTGAATATTAGAGCCTTTGAATCAACTCAATACGAAGCCGTTGTTAGTGCCATAGAATTAGAGCCCATAGTTACTAATTCAGATTTTGTAGAGCGAATTAATTATTACGATAACAAAACCATTATTGATAGACTTAATGAATTTAGTTCGATTGTTAGATTAGTTGGCTACGCTACAGTAATATTCTTTAGTATCGTTTCTCTCTTGGTCGTTCTGAGTACCATGAGAATTGTTATTTTTGCTGCTAAAAAGCAAATTAGAATAAAGAGGCTCGTTGGAGCTGAACACCGATATGTGCGTGGTCCATTTCTGGTGATGGGAGGTATCTATGGATTTTTCTCGGCGATCTTATCAATGATTGCACTGTATCCGATGACCCATTGGGTAGGGATGTATACGGCATCATTCTTTGGAGGTATGAATATATTTGAATACTATATCAGTAATCTAATCCCTGTATTTTTATTCCTTGTCACCTCAGGAATTGTTATTGGAATAATTTCAAGCCGCATCGCAACAGCAAAATATCTGAAAATATAAAACAAAAAAACCTTAGCAGGTTTTTTTGTTAGAACAAATAAGAATATTCTATTATCTAATGCTTGTAAGAGAGGGTACTATTTTGCACGCATTGGTTTAAAGCTTTTTACAGGTTTAGCTAATTTTGTAGGAGGTTTTTTACCCTTACTATTATTTTTATTTTCTTTCCCTTGTTGTTTTTCTAGTTGTTGTTGTATAAAGTTCATATTCATATTTTCTCATGTATAGGCTTTTAAGCAAGTGAGGAATCCATTTTTCGTGCTTGTTTGGGAGGATATTCGAATTTATACAAAAGAAAAACCAGCAATCAAGCTAGTTTTTCCTCATTAATTTAAAAACCATTCATCCAACCATCGGTTCATCATATTTATCTCTTCATCCTGAACATCAATTACTTCTTGTGCAAACTTCTTAAGCTCTGGCCGCACCGTTCCTTCATTGATAATTATGGCCATATCAACAGCACCTTGGTGGTGAATAATCATATCTTCAAGAAAAATTCTATCGAGTTCATCTCCTGTTTTTCCTTCCATTCTAGCAGTCATATCCATCATCATAGCCTCCATACCCATATCATTTATATTTTGCATTGAGTGACCCATCATGGAATGATCCACCATAGTTGGGGATTGAACTTCTGATGATTGCGTATTCATGGCATAACCAATTCCTCCTCCAGCAAAGAGTGAGATAATTACAGCAAGTAGTGTCTTTGTTTTCATATTATTTTTTAGTTTGTTATTAAATAAACGAATAAAATAGATACAATATTTTTACAAATGAGATCGAGCGAGCTGCTTTTGAGATATTGGTATTCGTTCGCGATATCTTTCTAGCACTTCATCAGGAGTGATGACTTTCTCGGTTATACTTATGAAATTAGATTTTGACGTTTCATCTAGTGAAAAAAAATCTGTTGGAACCCGAATTTCATCACTCTGGATTTTCTCGCAGATTTCCATATTCATTTGGTGGTGACACTCGGTACTTTCGCAGGTATCTGCAACAATATAATAATGCATATCTCCCATAGCCTGTGCCTGAAGGGAGTGATGTCCTAGTAATATCACTACGATAATGAATACCTCCATATATTTGTAGACTTTTAAAAACATATAATTACATTAATATTAGCATAATTACTGCCATTGCAACCATCAATAAGTCTTCAGCTAGTGTCACCCATGTCATAGGTACCTTAAAGACAGTTCCGAGACACGCACAGGGAATTTCTTCTTTTTTGAGTAGTTTAATATATACCCCAATAGCTCCTATCCCCATTATAATTATGGTTGTAATGTTCGTAATAAATGGCAAAAAATTGATAAAATAAAGTATACCCAAACCAAGCTCAATAAAAGGATATGTGTGTGCGTAGATATTACTTTTTTTGGCAATGATGTCGTATTCTTTGTATGCAATGGCAAAGTCTTTGAGTTTTAAAATTTTTAACATTCCAAATACAACAAAGAATCCTCCCATGAACATTCTCATTCCAAACCTAGAATCTTGACCCATAAATAAGGTGGTTATTATGGAGAATAGTAATATGACACCAATAATAACAAAAAGTGGGATTAAATCTTCGATATGGTTTTTCTTCTCACTTAGCTGTTTTATCGAAGTTCCCATGTCCATTGAAATAGAATAGTCGCCAAGACGTGTTAGTGATTCTTGCATTACTGGTGTTTGAATATGTTCTGACATTGAGATATTAGCAAGTTCTTTTTTTCTATCAATTTCCACGTGCGATATTCCAGGAACAGATTTCAAGGCATGAGTAACTTTTTCTTTACAGTTATCACATGTCATTCCTATAATTTTATACGTATGTTTCATCATATTATCGTTTCAATTTATATACCTTGATAATCTCTTCAACAGCTTTCTTTTCTTTACCATTTTTTATTTGAGACACTACGCAAGTAGAAAGATGTTGTTCTAGTAACGAATCTTCAAGTCCTTTTAATGCAGAACGAGCAGAAGATGTTTGGCTAATTATATCGATACAGTAGGTATCGTCTTCAATCATTTTCTTTAGTCCACGAATTTGTCCTTCGATACGATTAAGTCTATTTATTGATTTCTTTTTATCAATATTCATATTTTAAGTATATAGGGGTACACCCTATATTGCAACAACATCATTCATTGCTGGACGTCTGGGATGATGTTCGAACTTTTATAAAAGAAAAAACCTCCCATTGAGGTTTTTTCTAGATATCGTGATTTAGGAAAAGACTAACAGGTTTTGTCAGGTTCATTATTAACTCCGACA